>Ga0193750_1000102_pt1 | contig 28153 bp, 20 predicted proteins | sample L1c1metaG_FD_160569 | JGI IMG/M metagenome (GOLD analysis project Ga0193750, IMG submission 160569) | Soil microbial communities from a riparian zone of the East river system, Colorado, United States - L1c1 | ecosystem: Environmental > Terrestrial > Soil > Riparian zone | place: USA: East River... | reverse complement strand
TATGCTCTGGTATGACTTCTAGCTCCTCACTAAAAGAAATATCCCTTTTGAGTCGTTACCCCCGCTCCGCCGCGGAACCGCTCGACTCCTTTCCCGACTTATCACACAGCCTCTCGCATGGTTAGGCCAATGCGGGGCTTGGAAATTGTGCGTTCGAGCTAGAAAAGTCATGTCTCTGTCTTGTTCGTTTGTAGTGCTGCCTTGTTCTTGGCGCGTGTCTCTGCTGCCTTCATTCCGGCTAGTCGCCACTTGCGCGTGGTAGCTGCCTTCTTGCCTGCGTCCTTCATGCGCTTCGACCATGTGACAACCTTCGGACGCTCTCGCATCTGGATGATAGTCTCCGTCGAGATGAGATCAAGGTCGTGCATCTTGTGGCAGTTGGGGCAGAGAATGACCAAGTTGGAAATGTGGTTGTTCTGTCGATTGGCGTCGATGTGCGCAACCTCCAACACGTCGGGAATGCCGTAGCCGCAGTGAGCGCAGACTGGATCGTAATGCGCGAATGCTCGCTTGCGATAGTTGATGCGCTTCGGCTCGGATGTCGTGTCGATACCATTCGTGGAGCTAATTGCAGCGTTCATTTCCGCGAGTGACGTAGCATGGGCCTAACATCGTAATAAGCAGAATTTTTTCTGCCTATTTCTTCGGGTTGCCTCTAATATCGGCTGCAAATGCAGAAGAGGATTGGGCATTTTTCGGGGGTTCGTCCGGCGAAAATAGACGTTTTTGCGAAGGAAGAAAAGCAATTTTCGGGGCCAGTTCCCCAGCCGCGCAAGTTGCTCGATCATGTCCGGGATGTGCTGCGGGTGAATCATTACTCAGTCCGGACCGAAGAGGCGTACGTGGGCTGGATTCGTCGCTATATCCTCTATCACAATAAAAAACACCCGCGGGAGATGGGCGCTTTGGAAGTGGAACTTTATCTGACGCACCTGGCGGTGGGCGAAAAAGTTTCCACTAATACACAGAAGCAGGCGCTCAACGCGCTGGTATTTCTTTATCATCGAGTGTTGCAAAAACCGCTCGGCCAGTTCCGCGATATCGAGCGGCCGAAGCGGCCGCAGCGCCGTCCGTTGGTCCTGGGCAAAGATGAGGTAGGGCGAATTCTGCAGGTCATGAGTGGAACACATCAATTGATCGCGACGCTGCTTTTCGGTACGGGAATGCGTCTGCTCGAATGCCTGCGTCTTCGGGCAAAGGATGTCGATTTTGCACTCAATCAAATCGTCGTCCGAGACGGCAAGGGCTGGAAAGACCGGGTGACCATGTTGCCCCAAAGAATTAAACCCGAGCTGGAAAAGCATTTGGTGCGGGTCCGAGAAATCCATCGCCGAGACGTGGCGTCGGGTGTTGGGCGGGTCTATTTACCGGACGCCTTGGAACGCAAATTTCCCAATGCCAATCGCGAATGGGGGTGGCAGTATGTTTTTCCGGCCCCGACGCTTTCAAAGGACCCGCGCACGGGCGAAACGCGTCGACACCATCTGCACGAGAATTCTGTCCAGAAAGCGCTCAACAAAGCGGTTCGGCTAGCCGGAATCGTCAAGCCTGCGACATGTCATACTCTTCGGCACTCATTTGCCACGGAGCTTTTGGCTGCCGGGTACGATATCCGCACCGTGCAAGAACTCCTTGGTCACAAGGATGTCAGCACCACAATGATTTATACTCACGTACTCAACAAGCCGGGCATCGGGGTCAAAAGTCCGCTCGATTAGAAACCGAAGAGAACGTCGAACGCTCAACGTCCAACGCCGAACGCCGAATCAGGCCCTGACAGGCACGCTGGCGGTGCGCTCGAGTTTGCCCCAGCTAACCCATGCGCCCTTGATGGCGCGCAGGATTGCTTTCCAGACGCAGTAACTAAGCATCGGGCGATAGATCAGGCGCATTGGCAGGATGCGCCAGGCGCGCAGGATTGGCTCGCGTTCCAAAATACACGCGAGCGTGGCGAGCAGCACGTCCATCGCGAGGAATGTGATGACGAACGGCAGCACTGCGTTCCACGCGCCGAAGGGAAGAGAGGCCAGCAGGAATAAATCTATGATCGGCGTAATGGCGATCAGAACGATCTGAAAGAACCAGATGCTGGGTAAGCTGAACCAGCCGAGCGCGCGATAGTTCCAGTTGAACACCATGTCGCGATGTTTCCACAGACATTGCAGCGTACCATAGGCCCACCGCGAACGTTGCCGCGCTAGCGTGGCCACCGTCTCGGGTGCTTCGGTCCAGGCGATCGCCTCAGGCACATACACGATGCGTTGACGGTGTCTGTGTAACGAGAGCGTGAGATCGGTGTCTTCGGCGAGCGTTTCCAAACTGAGCCCACCCGCCTTGTCAATCGCATCCTTCCGAATCGCGCTAATCGCGCCGGGCACAACAGTGATACAATTCCAGCGATTGTAAGCGCGCCGATCCAGATTAAACCCGCAGGTATATTCCAAAGCCTGACAACGCGCGATGAAAGTGCGCAAATTCCCAACCTTCGCATGACCTGACACTGCGCCGATGCGCTCATCAGCAAATGGCTCGAGCAAACGCGGCAACGTGTCGCGCTGACATTGCGTGTCGGCATCAAGGAAAACCACGATCCCGTTGTGCGCGACAGTGAGGCCGCGTTGGAGAGCGCGCGCTTTGCCGCGATTTTCCTGTTGGAATAAACGAATACGCGATTCGTTCCGCGCAATGCGGTCAATTTCCGCAGCAGTTCGGTCAGTCGAACCATCGTCGAGGACGACCACTTCGATTTCACCCTTGTAATCTGTGGCGAGAAGCGTGCGCAGAGTTTCCGCGATCAATTTCTCTTCATTGTAAGCGGCGATCACGACGCTGATCGGTCCCGCGAAGTTTGTTCTTGGCAGGCGCCGAAAACGCGCCGCGAGCCAGATGACGATCAACGTGCGAACGACGACCAGCGCCGTCGCCACGATCATAAAGGCCCAGAGGAATTCTTCGATGCTGTGGTAAACGCGGAACCCGGTGCTGCTGACAATACGGGTAAGCGACCCACCATTGCCCAACACGGGCGGCATTACTGCATCGCGCGTTGTTCCGAGCAACGCGCTCAATGGCACGATGGTATCGCCGCGCGTATGCAGCCAATCCAAAATCCGCGGAAGCGCTTCCACTGTTTGCGAGCGATCGCCGCCCGCGTCGTGGAGCAGAATCACGTTGCCATCATGCCTTTGTTGTTTAATCCGGCGAAGGATGATGTCTGCGCCGGGCTTCGCCCAGTCTTGTGGGTCGATGTTCTCAAGGACAACGAGATAATTAAGATCTTCCGCGATTTTCAGTGGAACAAGTTCACTGAGTCCCGTCGGGCCAGTGTCGGCGGCATACGGCGGGCGAAACAACGTCGTGGCACGGCCCGTAATGGTTTCGATCAGCAACTGCGTGGCGTTCAGCTCCAGGCGGATATGCTCCGGCCAGCAGAGCGCCAGATTAGGATGGTAATAGGTATGGTTCCCGATCTCGTGGCCTTCGTTGAAAATGCGACGAACAAGCGCCGGGTAACGCTCTGCGTTTACTCCGACGACGAAAAACGTGGCCTTTACGTTTGCTGCCTTAAGAATGTCCAGAACTTTCGGCGTCCATCGCGGATCGGGGCCGTCATCAAAAGTGATTGCGACCTGATGCTCGCTACCCGCGCCCTGGTGATATAGCGTCGGAAATTCCGCAAACTTCACATATTTCGCTGTGAGATAGCCGTCTGCATCCACCGTTAGGTTGCGCAGTCCGTCACTGCGATCCTCATCCACTGTCACGATTTCGCCGTCGCCAACGTCCGTTATCGTGTCCGTTGATTTTATTAGTTCCAGCGCCTGACGCGTTTGATCATCGAACTTGAAATCGCGCGGCACGTTTAACGCGTCCCAGATTGCCGGGTCTTCGCTGCCGAGCCGATAAACCGCGAAGCCGCCCGCCTTCTCATCGCGCACCCCGCGCAATTCGTTGAGAAATGTGACGGCGTCGAGGAACCAGACCGCGTGTTCCGTGTCTTCATCCTGGAAATAAAAATACGGACTGTAACTCGGCCCCTGAACTTGAACGCTCTTGATTTCCGCGTCCTTGGCGCGGCTCATCGCTTCGGAAAAACTGATCAGCTCAGCCTTCTTGCCGCCGATGGGCCAGTCATATCCGTAACTGCCAATTGCAATGATCCATTGCTTTGAGTCGGAACCATCCAACAGGACATGCAGCCAACCCTCAAACCACGAACGGGACGCAAGCGGTCCGGGCGGATCCGTCTCCGACGTTTCATCGAACAACATCGCGACGAAACGATCGACGTTGTCACTGAGCGCATCGATGTCGATGTAATCCAGCTCCTGCCCCGGCTGAACGCACAACCAGAGCTCTTTGTTATCGTCGTGCAATGCGTCTGCAAACTTGTCGATGAATCCGGTTAGATCCTTCTTATATGCAGGATCAATTTGTTGCCAATCCACAACGACGCCAGAAGCCTTGGCGTTGCGCAACTCCGCAAGCACGTCCTGGATAAAGCCGTCCTGTCGTTTCGCCGCTCCGTGCGCGAGATTCTCAATCGCTTCGGGCTGCCAGGTATCGCCGACGAGATTCGTCAGCAGCGGCATCAGCGCAATCCCCTTGTTTGCCGCCAGCTTTGACACGCGAGCATCGGAGTCGATTTGCAAATTGCCCAAGCCATCGATGACTGTCATCCATTCCGGGCAAATATGTGTAATCTGTGCCACGTGTTGCTGGAGCGACGCGTAGCTGTCCGGATCGCCATTTACATAGAATGCCAGTCGCACTTCGTTATTAGGCGCTTTCTTTCGCGGGCGCGGCGAAGGAGCTGGCGCTGCACCAGCTAGTTTTTTCGCCGCCTGGCGAGTCGCGCTGAATTTCTGCCATAGCAATGAAGCTGTAGAAACCTGGCCTGCAGGATTCTCTCGTTGCAACGCACGCAATTGGCCTTTCAACTGCCGCAGCGAAAAGGGCACGTTCATCTTTGGTATGACAAAAAGGGTCTGAACGAAAAGCACCAGCGCGACGAAGACCAGCACACCGCCGATTAGCAGAATGAGGCGTAGCCGCGGCCAGCGTTTACCGCTGGGATCGGAGAAAACGAACGGTGTAACCTGTTCCGGAGGAAGCTCGGGCATGTGACGCGTATAATCGCCCAAGTCCGAAATGTGTCCAAATTGTCCTAGGGAGGCCTCTCACTCACGGTAGTCTTGCGAACTCGGGCTGAACGTTCCATGTTCGCGCTCATCGCGAATGAATATCGAACCAGATTCACTGTCGACCGGTCACGACGGCATCGTCCCGCGACTGCAAAAAGGCCCAACCATCCATTCCAGCGCGTGGGTTGTTCCTGGCGCGACTGTGCTCGGCGACGTAATTCTTGAAGAAGAATCGAGCGTCTGGTACGGCGCTGTCCTGCGCGGTGATATCAACCGCATCATCATCGGGCCGCGCTCGAACGTTCAGGACAATGCTGTCGTCCACGTTGACACCGGTTACCCAACTATCGTAGGCGAACTGGTCACAATCGGGCACACCGCGATCGTTCACGCATGCAAGATCGACAATGAAGTACTCATCGGCATGGGCGCAATCATTCTCGACGATGTCGAAGTCGGCGCGCGTTCCATCATCGGCGCGAACGCTCTGGTCACTATGGGTACTAAAATCCCGCCCGGCTCACTAGTACTCGGTTCGCCGGCAAAAATTCGCAGGCAACTGACGCTGGATGAGCAAACGGATATCGCCCGATGGGCATGGAGCTATGTCGAAACAGCAAAGCAATATCGCGAATTTTTCTAACCACCTGTTATCCCAAGCCAAGGCAACAATAAGAGATCTATGAAAACTATTTTCAGTTCCGCATTAGCCACGTTTCTGACCGCGGTCTTCCTTCTGACGCGGTTATCTGCAAGCGACATGCCGTCTAACGACATGCACCTGTATCCGCCGACGACAATCGAATGGAAGGCGGGCCCGGCGGCTTTGCCTCCTGGCGCAAAGATGGCTGTGCTCGAAGGCGATCCGACGAAGGAAGGCCCCTTCGTGGTACGTTTCCAGTTTCCTGACGGCTATCATGTCGCACCGCACACCCATCCAAAAACTGAGCGCGTCACGGTGATTTCGGGGGTCCTTCATCTAGCAACCGGAGAAGCGCTCGATCGAAATAGCGCAAAAGGGCTTCCCGCCGGATCTTTCGGTTTCTGGCCCGCTGGAATGAAACACACCGCTTGGTCCGAAGGCGAAACGATCATTCAACTTCACGGGATCGGGCCGTGGCAGATTAACTATGTGAATCCCGCGGACGACCCGCGAAACGCGAAGAAATAACGCGTTGAGACGGCGTCTGACACAGACGCCCTACAATTTCCGGTAGCGCGACGCGCACCCACGAACGGTTATAGCCCGACGCCAAATGTCTCTGCCAATTCGCGCGCGTTCTCGCGCAAAAGTTCGGCTGCGCGTTTCATGTTTTCTTGCTGGCTCATTCCCGGGCGCGCGTTTTGGTAAATACCCTCAAAAATTTCGCGAAGTTCTCGATCTTCAGATGCACGGCCAACAATTGCGAACACTGGCTTTCCGAGTTCTCGTGCCAGCCGCGCCACGCCGACCGGCGTTTTACCTTCGAGCGTCTGCCGATCCAGACTCCCCTCGCCTGTAATCACCAGGTCCGCATCTTTCATCTTCGGTTCAAGCCCAACTGCTTCCGCGACAACTTCGAAACCCGGCCGGATTGTTGCGCTGCAAAAACTCAGCAAACCGAAGCCGAGGCCGCCTGCGGCGCCGGCGCCCGCTTCGTTCCGATGGTCGAACCGGAATTCTGTGGCCACGACATCCGCGAGCCTCGTCAGCGCGCGTTCTAGATTGTCGAGATCGCTTTTGCTCGCCGCTTTCTGCGGACCAAACACGCGCGTCGCGCCATTTTCGCCCAGCAACGGATTCTTCACATCGACCGCCGCAACGATGTTCAACTGTAGAGGCAGCCGTGCCGGCTGCATGGTCGACTTCGCAGGCGGCACGCCTGCCACTACAGGAGGCTCAATTTTCGTCAGGCTTAGCAGGTCGCTCACAGCTCCGGTGATCTCCTTGGCATCGGAAAAAAATCGATATCCTAATGCGCGCGCCATGCCGAAACCGCCATCGTTTGTTGCGCTGCCACCCAGGCCGACAATGATTTCGTTCGCACCGCGTTTGGTCGCATCCAAAATCATTTCGCCCACACCAAACGTAGTCGCACGAATTGGATCGCGTTCACTTTCGGAAAGTCGCCGCATGCCAGCGGCTTCGCTCATCTCCATTACCGCGAGTTTTTCATCGTCGAGCCATCCATAGCGCGCGTCGATCTCGCGACCGAGCGGATCGTGCGCCTTGCATTCGACCCAGGAACAGCTGCGCGCATCACACACTGCTTCTGCGGTCCCCTCCCCGCCGTCGGCCATTGGCACGACTTCGATTTGCGCGTCTGGCAGAACATCGAGCAGCCCATTCGCGATGTTTTGCGCGACCTCTCGCGCGTTCAGCGCGCCTTTGAATTTATCGGGGGCAACAAGAATTCGCACACCACTATTGTAGGGCGTCTGTGTCAGACGCCAACAAGAGGTGTTTCACAGAAACGCCTTACAACTAATGGCGCCGCAACTGTCATCCTGAGCCAAGCGAAGCGGAGTCGAAGGGATCCCGCGGCGTCACCCAACGATAATGTCGCGGGGTTCCTCGACTTCGCTCGGAATGACAGACTGCGGCTACGGTTTCAGTTTTCGTTCTAAAATTTCTCCCACCAATTGCGGATTCGCCTTTCCTTTGGACAGCTTAATCACCTGTCCCTTAAGAAAATTCAGCGATGCAACATTTCCTGCTCGAAAATCCGTTACCGGTTTCGGGTTTGCCGCGATCACTTCATCACACAATTTTTCAATCGCGCTTACATCGCTCAGTTGCTCGACGCCTTTTTCTTTCACAATCGCCGCTGAGCTCTTGCCGGTCGCAAACATTTCAGCAAAAACTTCCTTGCCCTGTTTGCCGCTGATTTTTCCGCTGTCGATCAAGTTTACGAATTCATCAAGCGCCCCCGGGGGAATTGGGCACTCATTTATTCCCTTGCCATCAGTGGTGAGAGCGTTCTGCAAATCGTTTAAGATCCAGTTAGCTACGCTCTTCGGTTTTTTCGCGCCTTTGGCAGCCGCCTCGAAATATCTGGCTAACTCGAGATCGTTCGCCAGCACGGCGGCATCGTAGGGGCTCACCTGGTATTGCTCGACGAATCGTGCGCGCTTCCCCTTTGGCAACTCCGGGACGCGCTTCCGCACCTCGGTCACCAGCGCATCCGTTTTCACCGGGACGAGATCCGGATCGGGAAAATAACGGTAATCGTGCGCGAATTCTTTGGTCCGCATGAGAAACGTTTCACCCGCGGCATCGTTCCAGCCGCGCGTCTCCTGCTCCATCTGTTCACCACGCTCCAGGATGCTCGTTTGACGACGAATCTCGTAAGCGAGAGCGCGCCGGACACCGCTGATAGAGTTCAAATTCTTGAGTTCGATTTTTGCTCCGAGTTCGGTTTGGTGTTCAGGGCGTACCGACACATTGCAATCGCAGCGGAGTTGTCCCTTCTCCATATCAGCATCGCTGACGCCGCCGTAGATCAGGATCTGTTTCAACGCACTTAAGAACGCGAATGCTTCCTCGGGCGAATTGATTTCCGGTTGGGTCACGATTTCCATCAACGGCGCGCCTGCGCGATTGAAATCGATGCCGGTGCTGTTCTCGAAATGGAAACTCTTTGCCACGTCTTCTTCGAGATGAATCCGTACCAGGTTCACTTCCTTGTCATGCGTGGCGATATTTTTCTGTGCGTCCTTGGGATAAGCGAGATCATGCAGTGGCACGCTGCCATTCGTGCACAGGGGCATGTCGTACTGCGAGATCTGATAATTTTTCGGCATGTCCGGATAGAAATAATTTTTGCGATCGAACTTGCTGACCGGCGTGATGTCGCATCCGAGCATCAATCCCGTTAGCACGGTCATGCGCAACGCTTCCTGATTCATCACCGGCAAGGCGCCGGGCAGTCCGAGGCAAACCGGACAAGTGTGCGTGTTCGGTTCGGCGCCAAATTCAACCGGCGAAGCACAAAACATTTTGGAGCGCGTCCTGAGCTGCACGTGCACTTCCAACCCGATCGTCGCGATGTAGTTCATTTTGAATTTCTCACACGACGGCCACCAAGGTTCACAACGAAAACTCTGGAGGATCTTCCGCATCCAAATGACCGTTGATTACGCGCTTAATCCCATTCTTCAGATGCGCTTCACCGAAATTAATGAGAAGGCCCAGCTTCAGGCCGCTTAGACGCAGTTGCGTCAGAAGCTGTTTCGCATGCACCGGAAGCAGTGCCTCCACAGATTTCAATTCGGCAATGACTTTTCCGTTCACGACCACGTCGGATCGGAATGCTTCATCAAATCGAATGCTATCGTACATTATCGGCATCGGTTTCTGACGCTCCGCAGTTAGACCTTCTTTTTCAGTTCGACTTCATAAACCGACTCGAGCAGGCCTGGACCAAGCTTGCTATGAACAGCAAAGGCGGCGTCGAGTATCTGTCTGGCAATTTCGTTCTCAGTCACTTTGTGTCCTTTGTGGACGTTGTGTGAGCTTAGTTATGGTCCGCAACCAATCGCCTGTTGCCGCAACGCGTGATCGCACAGCACGAGCGCGGCCATCGCTTCCACTATTGGGACTGCCCGAGGAAGAACACACGGATCATGCCGTCCGCGAGCGGCCAGCGCAGTCTGTTCGTTTGAAGTGGTGACGGTTTTCTGCTTGAGCGCGATGGTTGCAGGCGGCTTAAACGCAACGCGGAAGTAAATGTCTTCACCGTTGCTAATGCCACCTTGCACGCCTCCGGAGTTGTTCGTGGTTGTCCGAATTCTTCCGGCGCGGATTTCGAATGCATCGTTGTGCTGCGAACCCCGCATCTGCGTCGCCGCAAATCCAGAGCCGATCTCAAAACCTTTTGCCGCCGGAATGCTCAGCATCGCTTTCGCCAGGTCTGCTTCGAGCTTGTCGAACACGGGCTCGCCAAGTCCGGGTGGGATGCCCCGCGCCACACACTCAATTATTCCGCCCACGGAATCGCCTGCGTCCCGAATGTGTTCGACCAGCGAGATCATCTTTTTCGCGGCGGCGGCATCCGGACACCGGGCAACATTTTTCTCAACGTCGTTCATCGTCACTGTGGAACGGTCAATCTTCGCAGTCACTTCGTGGATTTGAGTCACGTAAGCAACGAGATCGAAGTCCCCGTATAAGACAGACAATGTTTTTTTTGCAATCGCACCGGCCGCGACCCGGCCAATCGTTTCACGCGCAGACGCGCGACCGCCGCCCTGCCAGTTTCGGATTCCGTACTTTGCCTCGTAGGTGTAATCGGCATGCGACGGACGAAATTTGCGCCCGATTTCACTGTAATCCTCGGGTCGAGCGTCTTTGTTCCTAACAAGAATTGCGATCGGGGTCCCGAGAGTTCTCCCTTCAAAAACGCCGGATAGAATCTCGCACCGGTCTTTCTCTTTGCGCTGAGTCGTCAGTTTGCTTTGGCCCGGGCGACGACGATCCAGCTCTCGTTGAATTTCCGCTTCGGAAATTTCGATGCGTGGCGGGCAACCATCAATCACCACGCCGATGCCGCCGCCATGGGATTCGCCAAATGTGGTGACGCGGAACAATTGGCCAAATGTGTTGCCCATGAGCGGCAAGAATAAATCGCTATCCCTCAATCACAACGCGCAATCTCCGGTCTGGGGAGCGCACGCGGCTCGCGTGCAACATTCGGCGGCCTCGCCGAATGTCGAGTGTCGCACGATGTTCCAAATCTCAGAAATTCACGGCGAGCCGCCGGAAACAGCACGCGAGCCGCGTGCGCTCCCCGGAAGTCAGATCGCTTCCAGCGCGCTTTTTAAATCATCGATCAAATCGCGCACATCCTCGACGCCGACAGACAACCGGACGAGCGAATCGGTGATGCCGAGTTTTTGCCGTTGTTCTTCCGGCACTGAGCCATGCGTCATAAGCGCGGGATGATTGATCAGACTTTCTACGCCACCCAGGCTTTCCGCCAAAGCAAACAAGTGCGTGTTCTCAAGAAAACGCCGCGTTCCCGCGAGATCAGTTTTCAAAACGATGGTGACCATTCCGCCGAACCCGCGCATCTGTTGCCGGGCCAAATCGTGTTGTGGATGCGATTTTAGTCCGGGATAATGGACCGATTTGATCTCGCGCTGGTCCTCGAGCCAGCGCGCAATCTCCAGCGCATTCGAGCAATGCCGCTCCAAGCGAAGCGCCAGCGTTTTCAAGCTGCGCAGAACAAGAAAACTATCGAACGCGCCGGCAATGGCGCCCACCGAATTTTGCAAGAAGGCAATTTGATCAGCGAGTTCCTTGTTTTTCCCTACAACGGCAACACCGCCCACGAGATCGGAATGCCCATTCAGATATTTAGTCGCGGAATGCACAACGATGTCGAACCCCGATTCAATCGGTCGCTGGGTCCATGGAGTAGCAAATGTATTATCGCTAACCGAAATCAATTTCCGTTTGCGCGCGATCTTCGCGATTGCGTCAAGATCGATCAGTTTGAGCAGCGGATTACTCGGCGTCTCAATCCAAACCATGCGCGTGTTTGGTTTGATTGCGCGCTCGAGATCTTTCGCATCGGTCAAATCGACATAGGTAAAATCAAGATTCGCGGAGCGCCGGCGTACTCGATCGAATAACCGGAAGGTGCCGCCGTACAAGTCGTCGCTCGCGACAATATGCGAGCCGCTATCGAGCACCTCCAGCACTGTCGCCATCGCCGACAGACCAGACGCGAATGCGAACCCGCGCGATCCGCTTTCCAAATCGGCGATGCACTTTTCGTATGCCAACCGGGTGGGATTGATTGAACGGGCGTAATCGTAGCCTTTGTGTTTCCCGGGACTCTCCTGGACGTACGTTGACGTGGCGTAAATCGGTGTCATTACCGCGCCAGTCGTGGGATCGGGTTGCTGCCCGGCGTGAATGGCGCGCGTCGCGAAGCCTTGTTCTTTTTTCATTGTCGATGTCTAAATTCGCTAAACAAACTCGCGTTCCGGCGGCGTGGACGATTTCGGCATATGAAGCCGAAGAAACGAAAGCCAATCGGTGCGCGTAATCAGTCCAAGAAATTTGTTGTCATCCATCACGATAGCGACTCGGCCGCGATCGAATACGCCCAGCAAGTCTGTGATTTTGGCGTCCGGTGGCAGCGTTTCCAACTGGTCCGTCATCGCCTTGCTTACGGGGTCGTTAAAATGCGACGGCTGACGGTGCACTTTTACCAGAAGATCGGATTCGTCGATGAGCCCTATGGCGCGGCCGCTCTTATCGACCACCGGAAGCTGCGACACATCTGAGTCGCGCATTCGTTTGAACGCTGTGAGCAATGAATCATCGGGCCCTACTGTGATCACTTCGCCAGCTTCGTATCGATGCGAGATCAAATCGCTGAGATCGCCGTGCGGCGGCCGATGAATGAATCCCTGCTCGGCCATCCAAAAATTGTTATACATTTTGGAGAGATATTTGTTGCCGGTGTCAGGAACGAGTGTGACGACGCGTTTTGGCCTTGTTTGCTCCCGGCAATAACGCAGCGCCCCGGCGAGAAGCGTGCCAGTGGACGAGCCGCCGAAGATTCCCTCCTTACGCAAAAGCTCGCGTGCTGCGGCAAAACTTTCTTCATCATCAATTTCGTATGCTTCTGTGACTAACGACATGTCCGCGATTTCCGGGATGAAATCTTCACCGATGCCCTCCACTGCCCAGCTGCCCGATTCAACAAGCTGACCGGTTTTAACGTACTCGTACAAAATCGAGCCGGTCGGGTCGGCCAGAACCATTTCGATGCCGCGCCGCGGTTTCACACGATTAAAAAATCTGCCGAGCCCTGTCAGCGTTCCACCCGAGCCGACTCCCACGACGACGGCATCCACGTCATGCCGCATTTGCTCCCAAATCTCCGGACCGGTCGTGCGCTCGTGTGCGAGAGGGTTTGCCGGATTACCAAATTGGTTTACGTAAAAGCTCCCCGGAATTTGTTCGGCGAGCCGCGCCGCGACATCCTGGTAATACTCGGGATGCCCGCGCGTCACATCCGACCGCGTGATCCGCACTTCGGCGCCGAGCGCTCTCACGTGCGATATTTTTTCTTGCGACATCTTGTCGGGAATTACCAGCAAGACGCGATAGCCCTTCGCGCCCGCGACCAACGCCAAACCCAGACCAGTGTTGCCTGCCGTCGCCTCAATGACCGTGCCGCCAGACTCCAATTTTCCCTCGGCTTCCGCGGCTTCGATCATCGACAGCGCGATCCGATCCTTGATCGAGCCACCCGGATTTTGATTTTCAAGTTTCAGAAAAAGCCGGCACGGCCCGGTGTCGAACTGCGTTGCTTCCACGAGCGGCGTATCGCCGATGAGCGAAAGGATCTCGGGCGGTTTGTCGTGTGCAATGGCGGGGGGTGCGGAACTCTGACTCATAAAGCTACTCGATCGACGGCTCGCCCTTGTGCGACCATTCCGACTGGCTGTCTGTCAGAAACTGTTGGAGCACAGGAAAGCGAACCTCGCCGTAATTCAATGCGTAGCGGAGATCGCCGCCTTTGTAAATCCAAGTCGTCGGAATCCAACTCAGCGGCAGACCAGCAAGCTGTTTGATCTTGTTTTCGCCTCGACGCGGACCGGGATCAGCCAGAATTGTCACATTCGACTGCGCAGCGATCCCGAATTTGTTCAGCATCGCGCGGCCGTCCTGCCCATCATTCCAGATTGAGACGAGATAAAACTTCACCTGCGGATTTTCATTGATCATTTTGGTCCACCCGCCGGTTTTGAGCTCGGCTTGGCAGTTGGAGCACCACGGCGCCCAGAGGTGAACGACTGTGGTTTGTGGCGATTTGATCGCGTCTGTGAGTTTTTGCTCGGTCGCGGATTGTGCGTACACCGTGCCAGCGATAAATACGAATAAAATCAACAATCGCAGCGTCGGCATCCTACGCCAGAATACGGGAGAAACGCGACGCACTCAAGCCTTCTGGGGAGCATACGCGCCACGCGTGCTGGCAATCGCCTCCTCGCGATCGCTGACTTTCGATCTCTGGCTGTGACCACAGAATTGTTTCGGCGAGAGCAACGGAACATGCACGCGAAGCGCGTGCGCTCCCAGAGTTGACCTCGCACAGGAAAACGCCTAGTATGGCGTCCCCATTTCCGCATCCGGCTGCAACCGGATGCGCGGGCATCGGTGTTCAATTTAGAGCGCCGCTGTACTGAAGAGGAGGCCTACTTACTTTATGATTCAAATGCAGGACGTGATGTCGAAGCCGATGCCGGACTTCCGAGAAGGAAGCATCATCAAAGGGCAGATTTTGGAAGTTCGTCCACGCGAAGTGCTCGTTGATGTCGGATATAAGTCCGAGGGTGTCATTCCATTGAACGAATTTGAAGATCCCGAGTCGCTGCAAGTTGGTGACGAGGTGGACGTTCTCCTTGAACGGCTGGAGAACGACGAAGGAATGGTAGTGCTCTCGAAGGAGAAAGCAGCTTACCGCCAAAATTGGAACAAGATCGTTCACGTTTTCCAAGGGGACGGCCTGATCAAGGGTAAAGTTAGATCGGTGGTCAAAGGAGGATTGATGGTGAACATCGGTGTGGAAGCATTTTTGCCTGCATCGCAAATCGATGTCGTTCCGCCAAAGGATTTACAGCAGTTCGTCGGTAACACCTATGACTTCAAAATCGTTAAGCTCAATGACGACCGAAAGAACGTCGTGCTCAGCCGGCGCGAGGTGATCGAAAAGGAGCGCAGCGAAAAACGCCAAAAATTCCTGGAAAACGTGAACCTCGGCGATCGCGTGGTTGGCACCGTGAAAAATATCACGGACTTTGGCGCGTTTATTGATCTCGACGGCATGGATGGTTTGCTGCACGTGACCGACATCACGTGGGGTCGCCTGGGACATCCCGGCGAGTTGTTGAAAGTCGGGCAGCAGTTGGAAGTCGTTGTGCTTGATATCAACAAGGAAAAGGAGCGCGTTTCGCTCGGACTGAAGCAAACGCAGAAGAACCCATGGGATCAAATCGAGGAGCGTTTCCCCGCCGGACAGCGCATTAAAGGCAAGATCACGAATCTTGTCCCCTACGGCGCTTTTGTTGAGATCGAAGAAGGCGTAGAAGGTCTCATTCACGTGTCAGAACTTTCGTGGACGAAACGCATCATGCGTCCTTCCGATATCCTGAGTGTTGGCCAGGAAGTCGAAGCCGTTGTTCTGGGCGTGAACAAAGATGAACAAAAAATTTCGCTCGGTCTGCGCCAGCTCGAGGTAAATCCGTGGGATGAGATCGAGAAGAAGTTCACTATCGGCAGGCAGGTAAAGGGCACCATTCGGAACATGACCGCCTACGGCGCATTCGTGGAACTGGAGGAAGGTATCGACGGCATGATCCACGTCTCCGATTTAAGCTGGACCCGCAAAATTAATCACCCCAGCGAGATGTTTAAGAAAGGCGATGAAGTGGAAGCGGTCGTGATCGACATCGACAAAGTCAATCAACGCATCAGCCTTGGGATTAAACAGCTGGCCGATGATCCGTGGAAAACGATCGATGAGAAATATAAGATCGGCGACCTGGTCAAAGGTAAAGTCACCAAGCTAGCCAGCTTTGGCGCCTTTGTGCAATTGCAGGACGACATTGATGGGCTCGTTCACATCTCCCAGTTGAGCGAGGATCACGTCGCCAAGGTTAAGGACGTCCTTAAAGTTGGCCAGGAAGTCGAAGCCCGCGTGATCAAGGTGGACAAAATCGAGCGACGCATCGGGCTCTCGATCAAGGCAGCGAATTATTCCGAAGAACAACTGCGCAAGGAAGTCGAGTCATTTGATACGCTTCGTCCCGGCGAAGATATGGTTGGGTTGGAAAAGGCTTTCGCCGCAGCCGAACAGGAAGAATATCGTCCCGGGGAATCGAAGCGCGCCACAAAGGAATCGAGCGACTCGAACGGCGAATCGACGAAGGAACCGAGCAAGAAATAGTTCTGGCTTTTTCGTAGCTGTTCAGCGGTAGTCGGGCAACAAATGCGTGTCCCATACGGCTCCAGAGTTTGGGCCGGTCCGATTGTCTATTTAATCGCGTTGCTTGGTACTTTGCTGTTAGCAAACGCAAGCTCCCGGCCTTGGGCTGTTTTGCTACTCATCGTCTCCGCAGTACTGGCGGTCATGCTATGGGGCCGACAAAATTGGATATCCGCGTTTCCCTCCGGTGCTACTGCTCGGACGCGCGCAAACCGCAGCCGGTTGTTCTACCTGTTAGGAGTTACCATTGCGATGCTGCTTGTGCTTGCAGCGGATCTTCGCTTTGCAGCAGCGCCAACTGAGACGTTCGGGCTCGCAGGTATTTTATGGATCGCAGGGATGGCCTTGCTGCTTTGCTCTGCTTTCTTCGGCTCACGTTCGTTATGGGGTGTTTCCAGTGCACCGCGTTGGCCAACGTGGGAAATGGCGCTTCTGGCTGTGCTGTTCGTCCTGGCGTTGCTCGGTCGAGTTTGGAACCTGACAAATTTTCCAGACAACATTTATCCGGACGAAATCATGACCGGCACCGTCGCCACCCAGAATTATATAAATTCAACAACTCCGGCGCCGTCGGTCTTTAGCACGTTGTGGAGCGGGATTGATTTGCCCGCTCTTTGGTTCTGGTTGGTGGCCGTATTTCTAAAGCTGGGCGGGACCTCGCTTGCAATGTTAAGGCTGCCTGCCGCTTTGTTTGGCGCGGCTACGGTTATCCCGCTTTATGCATTGTTACGCGGAACATGGGGCAGATACGCAGCGATAGCTGGAAGCACAATCATGACTTTCAGCGTTTCTAATGTTCACTACAGCCGCCTCGCGCTTAACAACATCGTGACGCAATTCTTCTGGACCGCTTGTTTCTTTTTCTTGTTGCGCGCGTTGCGATCGCGCCGGCCATCTGATTGGGCTCTGGCAGGGTTGTCCGCCGGGTTAAGCGAGTACTTCTATTATGGAACACGGCTTCTGCCTTTCATCCTGGCAGCGTTTGTGGTGTTCCTCCTTTCACTCCATTGGAAACAAGCACGCCAGTACGCGGGCGGTTTCCTCCTGCTGGCGGGAAGCTATCTTGCAGGATTTGGTCCCTTGTTAGTTCACTTCATTCGGAATCCGAACCTCTACCTAGGGCGAGGAGCAAGTCTCCTCATTTGGACGCCGCATATTCCGATCAGTTTCGCCGATTTTCACCGGGCATGGAAAACGATTTGGCCGGTGTTGTCGGAGAACTTGCTTGGAATCAGCACTCACACTTCACAAGACATCATATTTTATGGGCCCCTATTGTTACCGGCCGAAAGCGCGCTCCTAGTCCTGGGCTTTGCCCTGCTTTTATGGCACTGTCGTCAGCCGGCCGCGCTTCTCATACTCGCGTCCGGGTTGGGCGTCTTGCTCGTGGGCGGTACGCTCGTGGCATATCCGAACAGTGTGCCACCTCTGATCAATCATTGGACTCCTGCCTTCCCGGCCTTCTATGTTGCGTTGGCAATACCCGTAGGCGCGTGGGCAACGTCTGGTAAATCGGAGTTAGAACCCCGGTTGCGCTGGATCTTGCCTGCAACGGTCGGAATTGCATTATTCGTGCTTGGCTGGTGCAATCTAAATTTTTATTTCCGTCGTTATTACGCTGACCCTGAGAGCCTCAAGAGCACAGCGTACAGGTCTGCCCAACGGAATTACGAAGTGCAAACGGATCAGAGCCGCTACTCGGCATCACTCGGCCACAACTATGAAGTTTTCACAGTAGGCCAGAGCCCGTGGCCGTATGATCCTGTGACGACGCGATACCTCGTGAGAGAACAGAAGTGGACGCTGCTGACCAATCCTGCAACCGAACTGGCGTCCCTAACTCGGGACAACAAAGGAGCTGCATTCCTCTTTTTCCCGGGAAACGAGCAATATGAACAGATGACACATGAGCATTTTCCCGGCGGCAAGCACGGCGAAGTAACAAGCCGGCGCGGCAAGCACTTGTTCTACACATACGTGCTTCCGCCACCTGAAGCACAGGCGACACAAAAATAACATTTCGCTTTGGCTCGACCTGACAATCGCGCGCGATATAACGGGCTGATGCGATTTGGTTTTCCACGAAGCGTGCGTTTGCTATTGGTGCCCGCTACGGCAGTTCTGCTTTTTGTTATGCCCGGCTGCGGCAATTCTAGCATCGTCGGTAAATGGCGGATGTCGGGAACCGAAAATCAAACAGTTTGGGAATTCTCGAGCAACGGCTCTGTGCTCGTCGGAGAAGTCCGCGGCAGATATAAATTCGGCGATCAGGACCGACTCAAAATCGAGACGCCGTTCGCGACAACAGTTTACCTGGTGACACTTTCGAACGACCAGCTCGTGCTCCAGGACCTGAGCGGTTCCAAGCTCGAGTTCACAAGGTTACGAGAAGCGCAGCGGTGATGTAATTCAGGCATCTTGCCTGACCGGTCGTGCGGGCTTCCAGCCTGCACGTGCGGACAAGATGTCCGCACGACGAGTCAGGCAGGGATGCGCGAGTTACGTTCAAAACTCGGCGCTGCCGGGAGTGCGCGCGAAGGGAATCACGTCGCGAATGTTCGAAATGCCTGTGATCAACATCAGCATGCGCTCGAAGCCGAGGCCGAAGCCGGAGTGTGGCACAGTTCCATAGCGACGCAGATCAAGGTACCATTTGTAATCGGCGGGATCCATGTTGTGACGCCGCATGTTGTCCTCCAGCAGTTCCAGTCGTTCTTCACGCTGGCTGCCGCCGACGATCTCGCCGATACCTGGCACCAGCAAATCTATGGCCGCTACGGTTCTGCCATCATCGTTGGAACGCATGTAAAACGGTTTAATCTCCTTTGGGAAATTAAAAACCGTGACCGGACATTTGAAATGTTTCTCGGTGAGCCAGCGCTCATGTTCCGATTGCAGATTTGAGCCGTAATCGATCGGGAACTCGAATTTTTCGCCGCTTTTTTTCAAAAGCTCGACTGCCTCAGTGTAGGCGATTCGCTGAAACGGCCTTTCAATGACGAAATCGAGTCGGGCAAGCAACTCCTTGTCCACGAATTTCGCAAACAATTCCAATTCTTCGGGGCACTGCTTTCTCGCATCGGCGATCAAATACTTCACCAACTCTTCGGCGAGATCCATGTTGCCGGTCAGATCGCAAAACGCCATTTCCGGCTCGATCATCCAGAACTCGCTGGCATGCCGTGACGTGTTTGAATTCTCCGCACGAAATGTTGGGCCGAAGGTGTAAACCTTGCTAAGCGCGCAGGCGAACGCCTCCGCTTCCAGCTGCCCACTGACGGTGAGATAAGTTTGGCGAGCAAAAAAATCGTGCGCGTAATCGATCTCGCCGCCGTTTTTCCGCGGCGGATTTTTGACGTCGATGGTTGAAACCCGGAACAACTCGCCGGCGCCTTCGCAATCGCTTCCGGTGATGATGGGTGTGTGAACGTAAACGAAACCACGATCCTGAAAAAACTGGTGAACGGCGAATGCGAGACGGCTGCGCACACGGAACACGCAACCGAAAAGATTCGACCGCGGACGCAGATGCGCGATCTCGCGCAAAAATTCCGGCGTGTGCCCCTTTTTCTGGAGCGGATAACTTTCGTCGGCGCCACCGACAATTTCGATCTCTCGCGCAACGAGCTCCCATTTTTGTCCTTTGCCCTGCGAGGGGACCAGCGCGCCGGCTACAACAATCGAAGCGCCAGTGTTGAGTCGTTGGATGTCTGCGTAATTGCGCAGCACATCCTGCTTCGCGATGACCTGAAGATTGCGCAAAGACGAGCCGTCATTCAGCTCGATAAACGAAAAGTCCTTCGAATCACGCCTGGTGCGGGTCCACCCCTGCACACGAACCGACTCAATCGGCACAGCGCTCTGCAGTGCGTCTTTAATCGGAGTTGGAGAAATCTTCGTCATGGTAAGTTCAAGAGATTGACTCGTTCGTCTGCCGACTCTCTCGCCGCTACCGTCGCGGCGCAACCCTCTATGTCGCTCTCCCCGCTCGCTCCATTCCTCGGCTTCGCTCGGAATGACAAGCGATGTGAGATCAGGAAGCGTTCAGCTCAGCGGCAGCCAACTGCCCGGTTGCGGGGGCGCCTTCGCGCCATTGAAACTCAGGTAAGTGTATTCCTGAAGGAAACGCTCGTAGTCATCGAGCAGTCGCATCGCGTCGTTAGGCTTGAGGCGATCGGTCTTAATCGCCGCATCTACTTGCGCTTTGAGCAGGCGCATCAGCTCGAGTTTATCCCATTGCGTCATTGCGAGCACTTCCCCGATTGTGCTGCCCTCGATTACTTCCTCAATGTACCAGCCCGATTCTTCATCTGGATCGAGAAAAACGTGGACCTCCGTGACCCGGCCAAACAGATTGTGCAGATCACCCATGATGTCCTGGTAAGCGCCCACCATGAAGAGGCCGAGATAATAAATTTCTCCGGGATGAATCCGATGCAGCGGTAGCGTTTCTTTCACGTCCTGCAAATCGACAAACTTGCAGACTCTTCCATCTGAATCGCAGGTGATATCCACGATGGTGCCGTTGCGATCAGGCGGCGTGGTAAGCCGATGGATCGGCATGATCGGGAACAACTGGCCAAGCGCCCAATGATCGAGCAGCGATTGGAATACGGAAAAATTGCAGATGTACTGATCGCCGAGCGTCGTTTCCAACTGCTTCACTTCGTCCGGCACATAACGCAGGCCGCGATGCATGTTCACGATTTGGTGGGCGGCCTGCCAGTAAACCGTGTCGATCTTCGCTTTCGATTCTAGATCGAGCAGACCCAGATCAAATGTTTGCTGCGACTCCTCTTTGATTTGCTGGATGTCGTGCAGACTCTCAAGACGATTTCCGCGTTTCAACCGCTGTTTCACGTCAAGGATATCTGCTACCAGTTTGTGGTCCTTTTCGCTCGCTTCGACCTTGAGCTTTGGTGTTGTCTTTTCGATCGAACTAAACGCTTCGACCACCAGGACAGAATGATGTGCGACGGTGGCGCGCCCGCTCTCGCTCACAATCGCCGGATGCGCGACGCCTTCGGAGTCGCAAACGTCGATGATGTTCCAGACAACGTCGTTCGCGTATTCCTGGAGCGAATAATTGGTCGAGCTGTCAAAGTCGCTGCGCGATCCATCGTAATCGACACCGAGTCCGCCGCCCACGTCGAGATAACCAAGTTCGTGTCCAAGTTTTGACAGCTTTGCGTAATATCGTGCGCCTTCGCGCACCGCACGCTTGATTGTCGAAATGTCCGGCACCTGCGATCCGACGTGGAAATGGACAAGTTTTAGGCAATGCGCGACCCCCGCATCCTTTAACATCTGACTCGCAGCGACCAGATTCGTCGTGTCGAGGCCGAACTTCGCGTTCTCGCCGCCGCTCGGCGACCATTTACCGGAGCCTTTGCTGTGTAAGCGCGCACGAATTCCAATCCAAGGCTCGACGCCAACCTCCTTCGACGCGCGGATGATTTGCTCAACCTCTTCCAGCTTTTCTGCGACAATGACGACCCGTTTGCCTAGTTTGCGACCAAGCAACGCGATGCGAATGAAAGCAGGATCCTTGTAGCCGTTGCAGATAATCAAGGTCTCGGGGTCTTTTTGCATCGCAAGCGCCGCGACAAGCTCTGGCTTGCTGCCTGCTTCGAGTCCAAAATGAAATCGTTCGCCTGCATCGACGATCTCTTCAACGACTTCGCGCAGCTGGTTGACCTTAATCGGAAAAACGCCGCGATAGAGATTTTTATAGCCGAACTCAGAGATCGCGCTTTGAAATGCGCGGTTAATTGCTTCGACCCTGTGCCGGAGCAAATCCTGGAACCGAATCAACAACGGAAAACTGAGGTTTCTAGCACGCGCTTCGTTGACGACTTCCAGCAGATCGATGGAACCGCCATCGTTCTTCAACGGTCGCGCTTCGACGTTGCCTGAACTGTTGACCGTGAAATAGCCCTCGCCCCATCCCTCCACGTTGTATGTGGCAATGGCAGATTCGATATCCCACTCCGTTTTCATTGTCGTTGCGCAGCGCGGTATCAAGCGCAATGCGCATATTAATCAGCGTGCAGAACATTCAAGCCCCTAGCGCAAAAATCTTCGTCTGACGCGTAACACGCGGGCGATGGATGAAGAGCGTGAGGTGCACAGCTTGTTTTTCCTGTTCGCCCACGTACTGTTTGCGCGATGAACAAGACGGTAATCGAGGTGCAGGTGCGGGCAGTTTTACCGACGAGTGGAGGATGCGCGGTTTTCCTTGGCAACAATGAGAAAGTTTTCATCATCTACGTCGATCAAACCGTCGGTAGCGCCATCACCATGTTCATGCGCCACATCACCAAAGAGCGCCCTCTCACTCATGATTTGATGGCGCATTTGCTTGCGGCGCTCGGCGCAAAAGTCGAGCGCGTGATCATTAACGACCTGAAGAACGCCACTTACTACGCGCGCGTCATCATTCAGGTCGAAAACGAGTTGCAGCAAAAAAAGATCATCGAGTTGGATGGACGACCGAGCGATTGCATCGCCATGGCTACGCAGCAGAAGGCGCCCATTTACGTGAGCCAGGAAGTGTGGGACGAAGTGGACGATATGAGCGATGTCCTGCGCAAGATGGAGGAAGAGGGACTCAAGACTGATCCCGAAGGGGAAGAGTGATTTTGTAGCGGCGGTCTGCGACCGCCGAGATTCAGCGACGCCGGCGGTCATGGACCGCCGCTACAGTTCAGCCCAAAAGATCGCCGTAACGACTGTCTGCCAGTTGCAGGCAACGCTCCAGAATTTCTGATGCAGTGTCGAGCTTTAATGTCTCCTCGACCAGTTCGCGGCATTCAGGAATGGTCAGGCTTTGCACGGCACGCTTGACTCGCGGCACGAGGGTCGCTGATGCGCTGAGTTCATCCATGCCCAGGCCTAACAAAAGCGGCACCAGCGCGACATCGCCAGCCATCTCACCGCAAACGCCCACCCAGATGTGGTTCGCGTGCGCCGCGTCAGCAACCATCTTGAGCAAACGAAGGATTGCCGGATGCGTCGGCTCGTAAAGATACGCGATCTTTTCGTTTACCCGGTCTACTGCAAGCGCATACTGAATCAGGTCGTTTGTTCCGATACTGAAAAAATCGACCTCGCGTGCAAGCGCGTTTGCACAGATGGCAGCGCTTGGGATCTCGACCATCGCGCCAACTTCGACTCGTTCAGCCATCTCGATTTTTGAGCTGCGCAACTGTTGTTTACATTCCTCGAGCACGGCTATGGCGCGGCGCAATTCTTCCAACCCAGAGATCATGGGAAACATGAGTTTTACATTGCCCACGGTGCTGGCGCGGAGAATGGCGCGCAGCTGCGTTTTGAAAATGTCCTGATTCTCAAGAGAAAATCGGATCGCGCGCCAGCCAAGGAAAGGGTTCAACTCATCGCCGACGTCCGCTGCACCAGCAGCCAGTTTATCGCCGCCCAAATCAAAAGTGCGAATGATTAGCGGATTCGGACGTACGCGCTCGGCAACCTTTCGGTAGGTTTCGTATTGCTCGTCCTCGCTTGGCAGGGTTTCGCGGTTCAAATAAAGAAACTCGGTGCGATAAAGTCCGATCCCCTCCGCGCCGTTGGCTGCAACCGTATCGACGTCTGCCGGAAGCTCGATATTTGCCGAAAGAACAATGTGACGTCCATCGCGCGTGATGGAGGTCGTCTCGCGCAGTTGCTTCAGTTGCGCCGTGACTTTGGCCCTTCGCGATTCAATTTGCTTGTAGCGCTCGAGCGTTGCCGGCGTCGGATTGACGATCAACCAGCCATCGCTTCCATCGACAAGAACGTGCTGACCGGTTTCGAGCTTTGCAGTGATATCGTGCAAACCTAGCACCGCCGGAATATTGAGAGAACGGGCCAGGATTGCGGCGTGCGAAGTGCGACTGCCGAGGTCCGTGGCGACTCCGAGCACGTTGTCGCGATTCATGCTTGCCGTGTCCGAAGGAGTAAGGTTGTGCGCAACCAGAATGTGTGGCTGGTCCAGCGAAAGAAATGCCTTGGGAGCTTTTCCCTGCAGATTGCGAATTACTCGCTTCGTAACATCCTGAATGTCGAGTGCGCGTTCGCGGAGATACGGATCATCGATTTTGCTCAGCGTCTCGGCGTAGCGCGTGGCCACTTCCTGGAACGCCCACTCGACGTTGCAAAGATCGGTCTTGAGCTTTCGTAGAACTTCATCAATCAGTGTGCGGTCCTCGACCACCAGCAGGTGCGCATCGAAAATCGCCGCGTCTTTCGCGCCGATGGATTCGGCAATCCGCTGCTGCATCTCAAGGATCTGCATCCGCGTTTGGATGAGCCCGGCCTCGAACCGCCCGATTTCATCTGTAACCTGCGACGGCGCAATCTGGTAACGCACCACTTCATCCACGTCCTCGCGGACGACATGAATTCGGCCGAAGGCGACTCCCGGTGAAACGCCAATTCCCTCAAACGGGATTTCCGGGTTGTCGCTCATTCGCTTCCGAGAGTAAGGCCAATGTCAAACTCACGAAAGTCCTTCGCGGTGTCAGTTATGTGACGTCGCCCGTCGGGCGAATCACTCTTCGTTGAATCCCGCTTTAATAAGTTCCTCCAGCTCCTCCATCGCCTTGTCAGCGTCTGGTCCGTCGCAGCGGATACGCAGCCTTGAGCCCTGCCCGGCAGCAAGCATCATCAGGCCCATGATGCTTTTGCCGTTTATCTCTTCGCCTTCCTTCGACACCCAAATTTCCGCGCGATGCCGGCTGGCAATGCGCACAAACATCGCAGCCGGGCGCGCATGCAGCCCGAGCCGGTTCACGACTGTCACCTCTTTTTCGATCTTCTGCGCGGGTGCAGCGCGGCTGCCTTTTCGATACAACAATCCCATTACGTCGCCCTCTTCTGCTCCATCAACCGAAGCAACCTTGCATTGAAGTCAACGGCTGCGTTCTGTCCCATGCCTTTCAATTTTTCGTCCATCGCAGCGACTTCGATCAACCGCGCCATGTCGCGCCCGGGTCGCACTGGAATGGTCACGTGCGGTACTTTGAGTCCGAGAATTTCATAAAATTCCCGGTCAAGTCCGATTCGGTCGACCTCTTCCACGTCCCCCCATTCCTTCAACGTGACAACGAGGTCGAGGCGTTTCTCCACTCGAATGCTTCCGATGCCGAAAACCTTTGCCACATCAATGATACCGATCCCCCGCACCTCCATGTGATTCCGCGTCATTTCGGGGGCTGTGGCCATGAGTTCACGCCCCTCTTGCATCGTGATGCGCGTCACGTCGTCAGCTACAAGGCTGTAGCCGCGCTCAATCAACCCCAGCACACATTCGCTTTTCCCGATGCCGCTTGCCCCGCGGATCAACACGCCAACACCCAAAATATCCACCATGCTTCCGAATTCCGTCACCGTCGGCGAGAAATCCATCTCAAGAGCGATCGTCGCAGCGTTGATAAACTTCATTGTAATCATTGGAGTTCGGAACACCGCGATTTTTGCCTCGCCGGTGACACTCAGCAACTCCGGCGCGAGATGAAACCCGCGCGACATCACAAGACACGGAATCTTGTGTTTGCATAAGTTACAAAACCGCTCGATGCGCACTCTGGCAGGTAAACTCTTCAGATAAGAATGTTCTGCCGCGCCCAGCACCTGTACACGTTTCTCGGCGAAATAGGTGTCGAACCCCGACAGTGCGAGTCCAGGTCTATTGATAGTCGGCTCTCGAATTTTTCGATGAAACCCCACGCGCGGGCCCTCGAGCTTCATCTGCAGCTTTTCGGCGTGCGAATTGTAGAAGCTCTCGACGGTGACAGTTGGAACGCTCTTCTGCTGATCGCTCGGGGATGTGATCGTTTGCGTCCCGGGTTCTTCCGCCATCAGACCTAACTTCTAGCGTGAATACCCGCAATTTCCAATTCACAACTACAAGGCACGGACAGCCAACTCAAATGCTGCAATCGCTGAAGCCGAGGGCGTTTGGCTCGTCACCCATTTCTCGCCTCGCGATCCTCTTCTACATCCTCGACGCTTAACACTTTCATGCGCTTGCGGTAAAGACGTCCCCATGCGTGCATGGTCTCGACGGTCGGTTGGAAGAACTTCTGCGCGATCAGCGTCGGCACGAATGCGCTTAGGATCACGACGCTGACGAGAACGGTGTACTGATCCTGGTCGATAATTCCGTTTTGCAGGCCATACAGAGCGGAAATGCTTCCGAATGTCAGGCCTGTCGCCATGAGCAGCGTTGTGTAGCTCGCTTCCTTTACCTTCATGTAATTCAAACGAGCGAGCGGAAAGACGCCCGCGATTTTGGTCACCATTTTCAACGCTAGAAACACGCTAATCGCCAGCAGACCAGTCCAAAGCGCGGGCAGCGAGACGTACAAGCCGGCCTTGATGAAATAAAACGGCGTGAACACCGCAAAGGCGATGCTACGCATGCGGCGGACCAGCGTTTTGTCGCGCAGAAATACGCCGGCAACAGCAAGACCCAGAAGATAGGCGGGCAGGACCGCTTCACTTTTGGCTGTCGTAGCGAGGCCACCGAGCAAGAAAAGCACAAAGAAGATGAATTTTACTTCGGGTTCGCTCACCTGCGTTGCGCCAAGGCGGCTGATGATCGATTGCGTCCAGCGCGGCATGAACCACAGGGTGATCAACGTGACGATCACAAACAGCAGTAACCAGACATTGTAGTTAGCGAATAAAGTCCCGAGCGCGAGCACGGTCCCGAAATCCGTAATGAAGCAGGCCGCCAGGATCATCTTGCCCATGGCGGTGTCGCTGAAGCCACCCTCGATCATCACCGCGTAAACGACCGCGACGGAAGTCGTCGAGAGCGCGATGCCAGCGATTTGCGCCTGGTGCAGAGGCCAGCCAAAAACGAATTGGGCGAAGAGCCACACGACAACAAATGGAATGGCAAATGAAAGCACGCCGATCAGCACGCTCGCCCGCCAATTGGCCTTGAGCGAAATGGGATCGATTTCCGCTCCAGCGAGAAACGTGAGCACGCCGCTGCCGAGCAATGCAAGGAAATTGGTCCACTCGGTCGATTGCAGTACGTGGTGCAGCTGCCCTGCGCTAGTGCCAGCGCCTGCAAAGCTGATATGCAACGTGCCGCCCTCCAACCCAACGGCAAGATTGCCGACAACAACGCCAACCAGAATTTCAACCAGGGCAACTGAGATTCCGATTCGGATCGAGATTAAACTGGCGATGAGCGCCAAGCCCATCCACACCGCAGCGATAAACCAAATATTTTCGAGCATAAAAAACTCCTTCCTGCTTGGAAGGAGTCATTAGCTCGCGCGGTTTTCCCCCGCAGTCGCGGGAAAGGGCAAACTCCATTGCCGGAACAGATTCTACCGTATCTCGACCTTATATCAATCAAACCTAACCAAATAAAGCAGACAATCTTGTCGGCGGCAGGTGCCTTCGCAGGCAGATTGTCTGCCTCACAAGAATCACATTTTGAAGCGTTCGCCCAAATAAAGCTGGCGACTGATGGGATCGTTGATAAGGAAATCCTTGGTGCCTTCGCTCTCCACGCGCCCATCGAAAATCAAATAGGCACGGTCCACGATCGACAGAGTCTCGCGCACGTTGTGGTCGGTGATCATGATGGCCAATCCCGATTTGCGAAGGTTAACGATGATTTGTTGCACATCATAAACGGCAATGGGATCAACGCCGCTGAACGGTTCGTCGAGCATCAACAACTTCGGCTCCGTGACCAGCGAACGGGCGATGGTCAAACGCCGTTTCTCGCCGCCGCTTAACGTCAGCGCAGTATTTTTTGCAATTCGCTCAATCCCGAACTGGTGCAGCAACTGATCGCAACGGTTCCGTCGCTCGGCTTTGCTCATTGAAAGCGTCTCCAAAATGGCCATGATGTTTTGTTCGACCGTCATTTTGCGAAAAATCGATTCTTCCTGCGGCAGATAACCCATGCCGAGCCGGGCGCGCTTGTACATCGGGTAATCCGTTACGTCGGTGTCGCGGAAAATCACGCGCCCGCTGTTTGGCCTGACCACGCCA
>Ga0193750_1000101_pt1 | contig 28459 bp, 25 predicted proteins | sample L1c1metaG_FD_160569 | JGI IMG/M metagenome (GOLD analysis project Ga0193750, IMG submission 160569) | Soil microbial communities from a riparian zone of the East river system, Colorado, United States - L1c1 | ecosystem: Environmental > Terrestrial > Soil > Riparian zone | place: USA: East River... | reverse complement strand
GCGCTTCACCCGCGGAGATGGCCGCAATATGCCAAACGTGTCGCGCAGTTGCTGCGACCGCGCGGGAAGCTTGTGGGCGTCTTTTTTTACGGAACCGAACCCGATCCGCCGCCGTATCCACTGAGCAAAACAGGAGCGGCAGAGATTTTCGGCAAATACTTTCGGTTGGCTCGTGATGTTAAAGTTTCCGATTCGGTTGCGATGTTCGCTGGAATGGAGCGGTGGCAGGAATGGCAACTCCGCTCGGGAGCATGCAAAAAGGATTGAGGGCCGTTAACGGAAAAAATGACTGCGCTGCGACGTCAGGATTGAACGAGTGTCTGCTTCCTATTCGCGGTGCGGCCGACCGGAACGAACACAGCCTTTTAGCCTGTGCGCCCAGCAAGTTTATAGGAGTGCCCCGCCGCAACTGGAGCCGGCGCCGGCGGTGCAGCCGAAGCAGTGGTTGCCGGTGAGAATTTCGCGATTCTCGACCGCCCCCGGATCGAGATCCCAAAGATGAAGCGGCCCAGTCCCGTTTTCCCAGTTCATTTTTAGCATCTGATTGAAGTCGCAGTCGAAGACTTCGCCGGTCCAGCTGACGCTGATGGTGTTGCGACACATTAAGCCTGAGACCGTCGTTGGATTAAAACTGTCGACCAGAAGCTGCAGGTATTCTTCTAATTTATTGTTGCGACGAAGATAGGAAGCGAACCGGGCGATGGGCAGGTTGGTGATGGTGTAGAGGTTGTTGAAAACAATCCCGAAATTTTTCTTTAACTCGCGTTTGTAGTCCGCTTCCAGCTCTGCCTGCGGACCTGGGAGAAACGCGCCGACCGGATTGTAAACCAGATGAAGAGGAAGGTCGCTGCCATAACCTAACGAGTTTAATACTCGCATGGCTTTAATGCTGGCATCGAAAACACCTTCCCCGCGCTGGGCGTTCACATTTTCCACCGTGTAACACGGCATCGATGCGATAATCTCTACTCTGTGACGGGCGAGAAATTGCGCCAGTCCCTCATAACCCGGCTCGAGCAGGATGGTGAGGTTGCAGCGGTCGATGACGCGGCACGAGGGGCGCAGCGCTTTTACCTGCTCGATGAAATAACGGAAATCGGAAATCATTTCCGGCGCGCCACCGGTAAGATCGATTGTCGGAATCTCAGTGCGCGCGAACCAATTGATGACCCGATCAATCGTCTCGCGGGTCATGATTTCTTTGCGCTTCGGACCAGCGCTCACGTGACAATGGACGCAGGTTAGATTGCAAAGTTTCCCGACATTGACCTGCAAGACCTCGCTTTTCGCGTGCCGCAAGAACAAAGAATGCGTGGCGAGCGTTTCAGAGAACCGATTCACGGATTAAGTTTGCACGACGTTATCGTTTTGACGAAACCGGAACTGTCTAACACTAAGAAGGAATCGGCTAACATCCGCTCCGGACCAATCTCGATCATTGTTCCAGTGCTAAACGAAGCCGCGACCATCGAGCGGTTTCTTCAGCGCCTGGGTGAAAGAACTGAGCGTGCCGAACTAATCGTGGTCGATGGTGGCAGTAGCGATGGCACATTCGAGCTGGCACAACGTCACTGCGATCGTTGTTTACGCGCTTCGCCTGGTCGCGCGGTTCAAATGAACGCCGGGGCGCGGACCGCGTCGTCCGATACGCTTTGGTTCCTGCACGCCGATTGCGAAGTGCCAGCCGACTGCCTTGAACAAATCTCCAACGCGCTCCGCCATCCTCAGGTAGTCGGTGGTTTTTTTCGCATCCGCATTCCGAACAAACGTCTCGTTTACCGATTAACCGATTCGTTCGCCCACTATGCCGGTCTCCTTCTGTGCATGCGTTTCGGCGACCACGGATTCTTTTGCCGACGCAATCGGTTCGATGAAATCGGAGGATTCCCAGAAATACCGTTGATGGAAGATGCAGAATTTTTCGGCAAACTTCGGCGGCTTGGACGCATCGCGGTTATTCCATCACGCTTGATCAGCAGCCCTCGCCGTTACGAGAGAATGGGGCCATGGCGGTTAACTCTTACTTATGGAGTGATTGCTCTCCTTTATCTGCTGCGCGTTCCGATCCCCGTTCTGGCTAGGATCTATCGAAGGACTTGTGCGCAACTGCAGGTTTAGAGGCCGCGATCACACGCCGGGCGCACCTGTGTTTTTCGCGGAGCGAAGACTGGAGCCTAGGGGATTCGAACCCCTGACCTCCTCAATGCCATTGAGGCGCTCTACCAACTGAGCTAAGACCCCGAACGGCGTTTACTATGCGCGTATCAAATCGGCCGGCAAGGAAATCCGCCCTAGTCTCGAACCCATGGATCCTGCTCGCGCGCGGCGAAATTTGCGGAAGCTTCGGAAGGAGCAAAGCCAAATTGATCGCTCCAAAAGTCGGCTGACGTTGCAAAATTCACCGCCGCCGTATTCTGCAATTGAAGGACCAGCGCATCAAGGATGCCTAATCTCAAGTTGAGCAGCGGAACATCGAAGCCGTACGCTATTTTTGGAAAACTGATGCGAAATCAGTTGTGCGCTCTTGGGGCTTAGCGAAGGTTGAAATGGCATTCGCGCAGACTTCTTGCGTGACTCTTTTCCGATCACCACAGTTAATTCATCGCAGCCGTCACCTGATTGTAACATGAACAATCTTGTCTTTGTTCCGCCTCTTGCTAGCCGTCTCCTCGTAGGATATAAGCACCAAGGAGCGTACTTCTTAGCCCATGAGAAGCAGCGAGTTGGAAAGATGAAAACCTTAGCCGCGCCACTCCAGCTGTCAGGGCTCGGTTCGCGTTCAAAGACAGAGCGAAGTGACGCACAAATTTTTGAATGGCGCGTTGCCGGCATCGCGCTGTGCGTATTTGTTGGATATTATCTCGGAGCAAAAGTTGGATTCGCGCTGACCTTTCATCCGCATCCGGTTTCGGTTCTCTGGCCGCCTAACTCAATATTGCTCGCGGCGCTATTGCTGATGCCAAAGCGAACGTGGTGGCTCTTGTTGCTGGCGGCATTTGCTGCGCATTGGCTGGTGCAATTGCAAAGCAACGTTCCGCCGCGCATGATTTTTTGCTGGTTTATTAGCAATTCCTGCGAGGCGTTCATTGGTGCGGGCAGCATCCGTTTTTTGATCGGCAGTCCGGTTCGACTGGATCGTCTTCGCAACGTTGCCATTTTTTGTCTATGCGGCGTTTTTCTTGGGCCGTTCCTGTCTTCCTTTTTGGATTCAGCTTTCGTGGCCATGAACCACTGGGGAGAAGGCAGGTACTGGGAGATCTGGCGCATTCGATTTACCTCCAACGTTCTCGCAGCGCTGACGGTTGCTGCATTCATCGTGACTTGGGCGACAGGAGGAATTGACTCTTTGCGACAGCTTTCGCGCCGGCGACTTCTGGAAGGCATCTGTCTTCTGCTCGGTTTGATCACGATCAGCTTTGTTCTGTTTAACGGGATGGTCCCAGAAAAAGATTCTGCGTTGCTTTATGTTCCGTTGCCGTTCCTGTTGTGGGCAGCCGTCCGGTTCGGCTCACAAGGGGCAACGGCGGCGATCTCGGCCGTCGCGTTTTTGGCGATTCTCGGTGTGGCCAACGGATACGGTCCGTTTTCGGAAAAGTCAGCTGAGCAAAATGCTCTTTCCGTTCAGGTGTTTCTGATCTTCATGTCAATGCCCTTGTTGTTCCTCGCTGCCATTATCGAGGAACGGGACAAAGCGGAGGAAGCATCGCGAGAGCGCGACGAACGTATCGGGCTGGCCGCGGAATCAGCCAACCTCGCGCTCTGGACGATCGATTTTCTGCGACACGAATCGTGGATGAGCGATAAAGGTCGCGAACTTTTCGGCTTTGCCGCGATCGAACCTCTTTCCCGTGAGCTCTTTCTGTCGCGTGTGCACCCGGAGGATCGGGAAGCGGTGGACGCCGCGATCGAGAGCGCACGTGCCGGTTCGCAATCCTTCGAAATTGAATATCGGCTCTTGCGACCCGACGGCGAAACGCGCTGGCTCATCTCACGCGGCCGTTATGTGCGCGACGATCGCGGCAGAGTACGCGAACTGGTGGGCGTCGCCATCGACATCACGGAGCAAGTCGAGGCCGGCCTCCAGCTGCGACTGCAGCGCGAGGAGATGGCACGGATGAGCCGGGTATCGTCGATGGGCGAACTCACCGCCTCGCTCGCTCACGAACTCAATCAACCTCTGACCGCGATTGCCAGCAACGCCGCGGCTGGGAGACGTTTCCTCGCTCAAGGTCCTCCCGAGACCAAGATGTTTGAAGAGTTGCTCGCCGATGTGGCCGCGGACGCGCAACGCGCGGGCCAAATAATTCACGGCATCCATCATTTCGTCCGCAAAAGCGAAGGAATTCGGCGCCCGATAAATTTGAATGAGATCGTTCGAGAAGTCCTCCGTCTGTTGCATTCCGACTTGCTTGGGCGAGGGACGGCGGTAGAAACAGAACTCGCGCCCAATCTTCCAGTCGTCGACGCCAATCCGGTCCACTTGCAGCAGGTCTTGTTGAATCTGTTGATGAATTCGCTGGAGGCGATGCAATCCACACCCGCGGCCAAGCGCCGTATTGTCATTTCCACAACTTGCCAAGCAAACTCGTCCGTGGCGGTCAGCGTACGCGATTACGGCAACGGCCTCCCCGCGGATGATGTTGATAAAGTCTTCTCTCATTTTTATTCGACCAAGCCCAACGGGATGGGAATGGGTTTGACGATCGTGCGCTCGATCGTGGAGGCGCATGGAGGAAAATTGAGTGCGGAAAATGTCGAGGGAGGGGCGCGCTTTTTTTTTCGCTTGCCTGTCGCGGGCAAGAGCGACATGCGGGAGGTGGCATGACAACGATGGCAGAATTGGTCGGAGTCGTGGATGACGATCTGTCGGTTCGCCGCAGTTTGCGTCGCTTGTTCAAATCGGCCGGCTATGCGGCGGAGACGTTTGCCTCGGCGGAAGATTATCTGGCCCGGGAAATTTTTGACGGCCCAACATGCCTCGTTCTGGATGTTCGCATGCCGGGCTTGAATGGGCTTGGCTTGCAGGAAACGCTTCAGTCACGCGGCGGCTGTGAGCAGATCGTGTTCATCACCGGGCACGGTGACGTGCCGACATGCACGCAGGCGATGAAGAAAGGTGCGGTCGATTTTCTGCTCAAGCCATTCGATGACGGCGAACTAATCGCGGCCGTGGCGCGCGCATTGGTTCGCGGCAAGGAATGTTTGCGTAGGCGCGCGGAAAGACGCCACGCTCGCGGACGCCTCGATAAATTGACGCCACGCGAGTTTGAGGTTTTGCGCTTCGTCATCATGGGGCTTTTGAACAAGCAGATCGCGGTCGAATTGGAGACGGCAGAGAAGACGATCAAGGTGCATCGTGGGCGCGTGATGCAGAAACTCGGTCTCACTTCGGTGGCGGATCTGGTGCGCTTTTCTCAAAATGCGGGCGTTTCTCCGGCCGAAATCCCGCATGGGACTAAGGTCCACTATCCGGCCCGACGGCAGGGCGTAATCTCGTAGCGGCCCGAAACATCGGGCGAAGAAGCAATGACGCCTATTGAAAAGACGGCAGCGGAAGTTGTTTGCCTGGTTGACGACGATCTGGCGGTTCTGAAATCGATTGGCCGTTTGCTCGCCTCGGACGGACTATCGGTGCACGCCTTCAACCACCCGCAAGACTTCCTGGCGTACGTCCACGTACACTTGGTGCCGCTCGTCGTCCTCGACATTTTGATGGACGGGTTGACCGGACTCGAGGTGCAGGTGCAACTGCGCGAGCTTTCACCTCACACGCGCGTGATTATCATGACGGGACGCGAAGGCGCGACCACCCGCTCGAGCGCCGCGGACATGGGCGCAAGCGCGTTTTTTACAAAGCCGTTCGACGACGAACAATTTCTCTGCGCGGTGCACAGCGCCCTGGAGGAGCACCCCCGGAATGTTTGAAGCAACAAATCTAGACCGGGAAGGCTCTCTTCCGGCGCAAGGCTGTGATGAGACGAACGAAATCTTCTACTCCATCCTCTCCAACATGGGCGACGCCGTCATCGTCGCGGACAAGAAAGGCAAGTTTCTCGTCTTCAATCGAGCGGCGCAACGGATGTTCGGCGCCGATATGGCGCAACTCACACTCACTGAATGGTCGGATCGTCGGTCTCTATATCTGCCGGACAAGGTAACACCTTTATCGCTTGATGAACTGCCGTTGGCCAGCGCCCTTCGAGGTGAAAAGACAAACAACGCCGAAATATTTGTTCGCGGCGGCGATTTTTCAACCGGTCTTTGGGTCCGCGTTAACGCCAGGCCGTTATCTAATGCCGATGGAAAGCGCCTCGGCGCGATGATGGTCTGTCGCGATATCAGTGAAATCAAAGAGGAAGAATTCTTTCGCGCCGGACAGAGCCGGGTCTTGGAAATGATCGCGGCAGACAAGCCGTTGGGCGAGGTGCTGACGAACCTTGTTCTTCTCATGGAAGGCCAGGCGGAAGGATTACGGTGTTCCATCCTGCTCCTGAGTCGGGACGGCAAACACGTGCGTCACGGAGCGGCCCCAAACCTGCCGGAAATCTATGTCCGAGCGGTCGATGGCGCGCCGATCGGCCCGCTCAATGGTTCGTGCGGAACGGCCATGTTTACGCGCCGGCCGGTTGTCGTAACCGACGTCATGACGGATCCGCTCTGGGCGAATTACCGTGATCTCGCGCGAATTTCTGGTTTGAGCGCCTGTTGGTCGACTCCGATTCTTTCGCCGCAAGGAGAAGTGCTCGGTTCATTTGCCATGTATCGCGAGGAAAAGCGCGGACCGGTAGCCGAAGAGAATCGGCTGACCGAGATTGCCACCCACATTGCCGGTATTGCCATCGAGCGGCAACGACAGCAGGAAATCTTGCGTGAGCGCGAAGCGCGGATCAGTCTCGCTGCCGAATCGGCTGACGTCGCCTTTTGGATTTTGTATCCGGAGGAGAATAGCGCCTGGATGAGTGAAAAAGGGCGTCTGATGTATGGCTTCGATTCGAAGCTGCCGCTGACCTGCGAGTTGATTCTCTCGCGGATTCATCCGGACGAGCGCGCGAGGGTGAAGGAGACTTATGATCGTTCCTGCGCCTTGCATGGAACGTTCGAGAGCGAGCACCGTCTCCTCCTCCCCTATGGAAAGATCCGCTGGGTCATCATGCGTGGACGTTGTTTAAAGGACGAGCACGGGAATCTTCTCGAAACCATCGGCGTAACTCTCGATGTCAGCGCGCAAAAACAGGCCGATCTTCAGCTGCAACATCAACGTGAAGAAATGGCGCATCGGAACCGCGTCTCGCTCATGGGCGAAATGACCGCATCCTTTGCTCACGAACTCAATCAACCGCTCACGGCGATTGCTAACAACGCCTCCGCCGCGCGACGTTTTCTCGAGCGTGGAAAGATGGACAGCGAGCTACTGCGGCAACTATTGCAGGACATGGTGGCCGATAGTCAGCGCGCCGGCGAAGTCATCCGCGGGATTCGCAGTCTGGTGCGAAAAGAAAAGGGGGCGCGTGCGTTGCTCGACCTGAATGCGGTTATCTCCGACACCATTCGCCTGCTGAGCTCGGATGTTCTGATGCGCGAAAGCGTCGTCACGCCGGACTTGGAAGACAATCTGCCGCAAGTCGAAGCGGTGCCTGTCCAGATTCAGCAGGTCTTGCTCAATCTGATTATGAATTCATTGGATGCGGTGGAAGCGCTTCCGCCTAACGAGCGCCGCATCATCGTCAGCACGCGTTCGATCGACGGCCAGACGGTGGAGGTGAGTGTGCGTGACTTCGGCGCCGGTCTTCCCGGGGATGACCCCGAGAAAGTCTTCGATCATTTCTTTTCCACCAAACAGCAGGGAATGGGGATGGGTCTGGCGATCGTGCGTTCCATCGTCGAGTCGCACGATGGTACGATCACCGCCGAAAATGTTCGCGATGGTGGTGCACGTTTCTTCTTTCGCCTGCCGTCCATCCACACTCATCCGAAAACCCAGGCCGCATGAATACTCCCCGCGCATCTGCGGAAGTCTGCCTCGTCGATGACGATGCTTCCGTGCTTCGGTCCATGCAGTATCTGCTCGCCTCCGATGGAATCGAAGTGCGCGCCTTTAACAAACCAGCAGAATTCCTAGAGCACGCTGCATCTCATCGTGTGCCGGTCGTAGTCACCGACATCTGGATGGAAGGTGTCACTGGCTTGGAAATTCTCGCACGAATGTGCGCGATCACCCCGCGTCCGCGCGTCATCGTTATCACCGCGCGCGACGATCTGGCGGCGCGCGTCACCGCGATGCAAATTGGACCGGTGGCGTTTTTCATCAAACCGTTCGACGACGAAAAATTTCTAGGGGCGGTGCGCCAGGCCATGGACGCGGCGCGAACTGTTTAACCCTAGCCGAATGCTGTGGGCGAGGAATCATTAGAATACATTCTTAAAGGCTTCCCAGGCACGCGTTTTTTTCCCAAGTTTAAGTTAACGACCTGGCACCCAAAGGGCGTGCTTGACCAGCCGCTAGCTGACAAACTTGTAGCGTTCATCGAGTGGGAGGAATACATCCAGGCAGCGCCTTTCGACCGCTACGCGGATTTGTCTGGGCTAACCGAGATTCGAGTCAGTCTGGATCATGTCCTCGATACGGCCCAGCGACCGAGGTTCGTTCCGGAACCGGTTAAATCCGCATTGTTCGCGGACAAACCAAATAGTCCCGAATTGGCACAAACGTATGAGCGACTCATGGAAGGAGCGGTAATCGCCGTTCCGGCGTTTAGCGATCGGCAGACAGCTGCCGAATGGCTTGAAGTGCCTCCATCAATTCTACAGGCTCCCGCGGCTGCTTGACGTTACCGCGAAGTTGACATCATCCGCCTTGATCAGATTTTGCTAAGAATGCGCAAGCGGTTCCTAGTTATCACTGCCGTTGTCGGGCTGACAGCTCTCCATGTGGTTGCACAACAAAAAGAGATGCCGGCCGGATTTTTCCCCACGGTTCCGAATAGCTCGCCTCCACCAAAAGCTGTGCCGGAAGGAATGGTTTGGATTCCGGGCGGCGAGTTCTCGATGGGCGCATCGGTGAATGGCCATGGCAGCTGCGAGATGCCGATGGCTTCGAACGACACAGAGCCGGTTCATCGGGTACGGGTGGATGGTTTCTGGATGGACAAAACGACCGTAACTAATGAGCAGTTCGGGAAATTCGTTGCTGCGACTGGCTACGTCACGATCGCGGAACGAACGCCGACGAAGGAAGAATTTCCAACCGCGGCCGCCGAAAATTTGGTCGCGGGGTCGGTTGTGTTTGCTCCGACCGATCACGAAGTGCCGTTGAACAATTATCTTCAATGGTGGAACTATATAAAAGGAGCGAACTGGCGACACCCATCCGGACCTGCGAGCGATATTAAAGGCAAAGAGAAATATCCGGTAGTGCAGATCGCATATCCCGACGCGGAAGCCTATGCGAAGTGGGAGGGTAAACGTCTGCCAACGGAAGCGGAATACGAATGGGCTGAACGCGGCGGACTTTCTGGTAAAACCTATGCCTGGGGTGACGAGTTCCGGCCTAACGGGAAATGGATGGCCAATACCTGGCAGGGGAAATTCCCGGTCAAGGATACCGGTGAGGATGGTTATGCCGGACTCGCGCCGGTCGCTCACTTTCCACCGAACGGCTACGGCCTCTACGACATGGCGGGCAACGTTTGGGAATGGTGCAGCGATTGGTATCGGGCCGACTACTACGCGCAGCTGGCAAAGGCCGGCGGCGTCGCCGTCAATCCACAAGGACCGGATTCGCCTTTTGATCCGGCTGAGCCTACAGAAAAGAAACGGGTCCATCGCGGCGGCTCCTTTCTTTGCAACGACCAGTACTGCTCGCGCTACATCGTCGGCACTCGCGGCAAAGGCGAAGTCAACACTGGCACCAACCATCTCGGCTTTCGCTGCGTGAAGGACAAAGCACCGAAAAAGATCACTTCCAACGCAGTTAACTCAACCAACCCAACTCATGAAAACTAAAACATCGATCATCCTCCTGTCGCTTGCGGCCGGCATTGTTCTCTCCGCGCTTGGCGGATGCGCCTCTGTCGGATCAACCAACACAGAATCACTCCTGAGCGCCGCGGGCTTTATCGTGCGCACGCCGGAAACGCCGAAGCAAAAACAGATCTATGCTAGGCTGCCGGCCTACAAGGTTCATCGCGCTACGGTTAATGACAAAGTCTTCTACGTTTACAAGGACGAAAAGGCAGGCGTTGCCTATGTGGGACACGAACCAGAATACCAGCGCTACAAGCAGCTCGCCGTCCGGCAGGAGATAGCGCAGGACCAGTACATGGCCGCAGAACTGGACCGCGAATCAGCGTTGCAATGGTATGGCGGATTCGGAATCAGGCGCATCTGGTGGTGATAGACCACGCTGGACGAAATATATGGGAGCGCTCGCGGTGGATTGACGAATGACCCGAAGGATTATTTTCCTCCTGGAACGACACCGCGCCCAAGAAAGCTATCGTCGCCTTTGTCGAGGAGGTGACAAAGGAAGAACGGGTTTTCGTCGTCGCATCGGTCGCGGTCTTGTTACTGGCCGAGTTTTGTGTCGTTCACGCCGAAGAAGGTGGCGCGGGTCAGTACCTCCCGGACGCATTTTCTTCGGCGGTGGTGCCGACACTTTTACGAGTCACTGACAATGAACGGGAGATCGAAAAGGAATCAAAGATCGGATGGCTTATTGGCTGCTCCTGAGAACATGACGTGAAATTTCCTGCTCATGTCCTGTTCCGAAAAGAGTTGTCGCTCATGCTCTGGAGGCCGCGCGGCATTTTGAACGAGTCGCTCTTGAACGAAATTGTCGTGTTTATCGACACCGCAGAAGCGAGAGCCAGTAAACCATTCAACCGTTACGCAGACTTATCCGCGCTTGATGCGGTAGATCTGAACTTCAAGTTCGTCTTTCACGTCGCGCTGCACCGGCGACTCGCCTATGCGCCAAGGCCGCCCGTCAAATCCGCCTTCTATGTCACGAGTCCTGACACCACTCATTACGCCAAATTGCACGCGATGTTAACCGACTATTCGCCACTCGACGTGGCCCTGTTTACCGATCGCCCAGCGGCTGCGAAATGGCTCGGGGTTCCGCTCGAAGCCCTGACAGTGCAAGAGTAGCAGGGCCAAGAAGCTTGGTGAGTCGTCGATGCGGGCGGCAGAATTCTCTGATATGAATTTACTCAATGCTTCGTTCTCCATAGTGTTGCATCGGGTCCCAGGTATGCGGCGAGTAGTTAAGCTAGAACGTTTGTTTTTTTCCATCCTGAAAGAGGCGCTGTGTCCATGAGCTTGGTCACATTTATCTGGGCATCGGTAATCGGAGCGTGTGCGACCATGGCGCTGCCGCATCTGCTTATCGGGATAAAGCGCAGGGCGTGGGAGAATTTATTCTTCGCCGTCGCTGCAGTCTCCGTGGCGGGCATCGCGGTCGGAGAGCTGGCGGTCATGCACTCTCGGACAACAGAGGAAATTGGTCATGCCATACAGTGGACACACGTACCCATATTCGTTCTCGTCGTCGCGATCGTTGGATTTGTCCGCACTTATTTCGGGACGGGGCGGCTCTGGCTTGGAAGCGCAGCATGTGTGGCGCGATTCGTTAGTCTCCTCATCAATTTTACTTTCCCCCCGAATCTGAATTTCCGCGAGATCACTGGATTGCGGCACCTCAATTTTCTCGGAGAGACGATTGCAACGCCGCAAGGCGTGGCCAGTCTGTGGACGCGCCTGGGAGAGTTAAGTTCTCTTCTCATGCTCGCATTCGTGATCGATGCCTCGATCACTCTGTGGCGTCGAGGCAGCGCGGAGGGTCGCAGGCGAGCGGCGGTCGTAGGCGGGAGTATCGTGCTCTTTATCGTGCTGGCGGCGGGAATGTCGGCACTGATCCACGCCGGGGTAGTTCACACGCCCTACCTGATCAGCTTTCCGTTCCTCGGCGTGATTGTAGCGATGGGATTTGAGCTCAGCTATGACATCCTTCGCGCGGCGCAGACTACACGCGAATTGCGCGCCAGTGAGGCCGCATTGCGCGAGAGCAACACGCGAGTGAGCCTGGCCGCCAGCGCGGCGAACTTGGGACTCTGGGTCTGGGACGTCGAGCAGGACGACATCTGGATGACGGAAAAAGGAAGGGAGCTTTTCGGTTTCGCGAAATCCGAGCGGATTAATTTCAGCCGGTTCTTGCAGCCGGTGCACAAGGATGACCGCGCGCGCATTCAGCAACTGGTCGAGGACGCTCTTGCGCGCGGAGGTGAGTATGAAAGCGAGTATCGGATCACCACTAAAGAAGGGAAGACAAAATGGGTCACCGTTTTTGGGCGCATCGAATTTGACGAGCGTGGCAAACCGACCTGCATGCGCGGCGTTTCTCGCGACATCACCGAGCGCAAGATGGCGGAGGAAGCATTACGCGAAAGTGAAGCGCGCTTTCGCACCGTAGCCGACGTTGCGCCGGTCATGATCTGGATGTCTGGGCCGGACAAGCTCTGCAACTTCTTCAACAAGGGCTGGCTCGAGTTTACCGGCCGCACCGCGCAACAGGAATTTGGTAATGGTTGGGCGCAGGGCGTGCACGCAGACGACCTCGACCATTGCCTCGACGTCTACGGGAAAGCATTCGATGCGAGAGAGCCCTTTACGATGGAATACCGCTTGCGGCGAAAGGATGGCGAATACCACTGGGTGCTGGATACGGGCACGCCGCGCTTCGACACAAACGGCGCGTTTCTTGGCTACATCGGTTCGTGTATTGACATCGCCGAGCGCAAACAGGCCGAGCTGGATAATCAGCTGCAAAGTATGGAACTGGCGCGCGTTGGACGCCTCGCGCTAATGGGCGAACTGGCGGCCTCGCTCGCGCATGAAGTGAACAATCCACTCGGCGCGATGGTAACGAATGCCAGCGCCGGCCAACGGATGCTTGCCCGCGGTCAAACAGGAACCGGCGAGCTGCAGGAGTTGCTCGCTGATATCGTCGCGGACGGTCACCGCGCGCGTGAAGTTATCCAAGGCATCCGCAACATGGTGCGCAAGAGCGAAGCTTCCTACGCCCTCGTCAGCATGAACGAAGTCATTCGCGATTTGCTTCGCATTGTGCGGGCGGATGCAATCGCCCGAAAGGTCAGCCTGGTCGCGGAAGTGGACGCGAACGCGGGAGTGGTCATGGCAGACCGCGTGCAGTTGTTGCAGGTGCTGCTGAACCTGACGATGAACGCATTCGAAGCCTTGACCGTTATCCGAGCGGATGCCCGTCACGTCGTTATCCGCGCTTCCCGGGTAAAGGATGGAAAAATTTGCGTGAGCCTGCGCGATTCAGGCCCTGGCTTTCCGGGCGGAATCGTGGATCAGTTGTTCGAACCCTTCTTCACGACCAAGGCTGAAGGAACGGGCATGGGCCTGGCAATTGCGCGCAGCATTGTCGAGGCGCATGGCGGAACTTTGGTCGGAGAAAGTTGCGCAGACGGCGGCGCGCTGTTTACGATTTGCCTGCGAGAGGCGAGGGAAGCGAAGTCGAAGGCCGCCTAGTTACGGGCATCTGCGCAGGCGACCTGACCCGATTCAGTAGGACCGGCAGGTTACGCGGACGTCGGCTTAGTGGGACTAAGGTCCCATGTCATTCTTCAGTTCGCCGCCCGAAGGTGCACCTTGCCCTCTTCTATATATATAATGCCGACTGCGCCTTATTCATCGAAAGCTTTCGCAGATCCGGCCTCCGTGAAGTGGGGCTCCAACGGCGCTTCCATTTGCGTGCTCGATGACGATCTCTCGATGCTCAAAGCGCTTGATCGTTTGCTGAAATCCGAAGGCTTCAGCGTCGAAAAGTTCAGCCAGCCCGCTGCCTTTCTCTCGTCGATAGCGCAGGCGCCGTGTCGTGTCGCGATCCTCGACGTCTGGATGCCGGACATGAACGGATTGGAAGTGCAGTCGATTCTTCGCAAAGATCTGCCGGAAACGCGGATCATCTTCATCAGCGGACGAGACGACCCCTCAGTGCGTCGAGCCGCCTTGGATGCGGGTGCTTTCGGTTTCCTCTCGAAACCTTTCGACGACGAAGCCTTGCTCCAACTCGTGCGCGAGGCTGTTGCGAGGTAGCCGATCGATTTAGCGCCACTTTTCAGTAGCGCATGCGTCTCGCGTGCTAATTTCGGTGTCTCACCGAAACGAACTTTTCAACCGTGATCCAGCTCCGGAGAGAGTCCGCCATCGCGGGCGCAATGGCCAGCACGCGAGACGCGCGCGCTACCCGAAAAGGTGATTCCCAAACGCGACGTGTGTCGACCACGAAGCCGGGCACCCGTCTGAACACTCCGCAGCTCGTCTGCGGAGAGTTCGGCATACAACGCCCGTAAGACTAAGGTCCAATAGTTCTGGTCTGCGATTCGACCGAATCTAGGCCCGTGCGACTAACCGGATTTCTCACGCCTACCATGCCCGGCGGCATCTACGCATTCACTTTCGGTTAGCAGGGGCTCATGCTGGGCTCCAGAAATCGAAAATCACGAGAATTCGTCCGGAGTGAACATGTCTCGGGGGCGACCACAATTGAAAGGGCACAACAACGCTATGAATAGATCAACTCTAATAAGTGCTTTGGTTTATCAATGCCTGCTCGCAACAATTCTCCTGCCGGCCTCAATTGTTCTCGCTGGAACTGAAAGCTACGACTACAAAGCCGCGGCGCCACCTGAGCCACAGCCCTGGTGCGTAACTCCACCCGATACTGAGTTTCGCGTCGGCATCCCTGGATGGATCAGTGGTCTGGAGGGCGACTTTGGTGTACGCGGTGTTGTTACTGACCAGGGTGTCAAATTCACCGACATACTTAAACGGTTGGATATGATTGCGGTGGGGTCACTCTACGCTCGCTACCACCGCTGGGAGATCTTTGCAGACGGTCAGTACATGAAGATCTCCGATACCGCTACGCTGCCCGGGCTTCTTTTTGATACTGCCCGCGTCTCGCTTAAATCGGCGTTTGCCGAAGCCTTTGTCGGTTACCGGCTGATCAATTGCCAAAACGGAATTCTCTCCGTCTTCGCCGGCGCCCGCTATAATTATATGAGCGCAGATCTCCAGATCGCAAAGGACAGCGATCCGCGATTTCCGAGGCTGCGCGAGCGATTGGGGATCCCGCTGAATTTGAAAGTGTCCGGCTCCATAGACTGGGTGGATCCCGTGATCGGACTCGCAGGCAAAGTGCACGTCTGGAAACCAGTTTCGTTTTACGCCAAAGGCGATATCGGCGGCTTCGGTGCTGCATCCGACTTTACCTGGCAGGTGCAGGGTGGTCTGGAATTTCAACTCGCCCGCTGGCTTTGGTCGGACGTTGGCTGGCATTACATGAAGTACGACTACACTTCCGGAGGCTTCACGAATAAGACCGAGTTAAACGGGCCTTACATCGAGACCGGCGTCAAGTTCTGAGCCGATCGATCGGGACACATGGGAGCAAAGAAGAACAAAACAACAATATGAAACTAAAATATATCGCAGCACTGCTCAGCCTCGCACTCGGCCCGGCGCTCGCGCCAACGGTAGCGGCGCAGCAGATTAATCGGACCGTCCTACCCGTACCAGAGCCTCAACCACCAACTATCACGGAGCTGGACGCGCGTAACGCGAAGGCGCCGCCGCGCTTTGAGGTCAAAGCACCCAAGGGCGCGCCAAATGTTGTCGTCGTTTTGCTGGACGACATTGGCTTCGGGCAATCGAGCGCGTTCGGTGGTCCGTGCAAGATGCCGACGCTCGATAAGCTGGCCGCAGCTGGATTGCGATATAACGACTTTCATACAACCGCGCTTTGCTCGCCCACCCGCACCGCGCTGCTGACGGGACGCAATCATCACGTGAACAACGCCGGGGCCATCATGGAACTCGCTACCGCGTTTCCCGGGAATACTGGCATCCGCCCGCAAAGTGTCGCACCGCTCGCAGAAATGTTGCGATTAAATGGATACAGTACCGCCGCTTTCGGCAAGTATCATGAAACACCGCCTTGGGAGGTGTCTGTCTCTGGACCTTATGATCGGTGGCCCACTCAGTCTGGTTTCGATAAGTTTTACGGCTTCATTGGTGGTGAAACCAACCAGTGGGCGCCGGCCATTTTTGACGGCACTATCCGTGTCGAACAGCCGCATATTCCGGACTACCACTTTACCGTCGATATGACCAACCAGGCGGTCGGCTGGATGCAGGCCCAACACTCGTTAACACCAGACAAGCCATTCTTTGTTTACTTCGCCACCGGAGCACTTCATGCCCCGCACCATGTGCCAAAAGAGTATATCGACCGCTATAAAGGGCAGTTCGATCAGGGCTGGGACGCATTGCGGGAGACGATCTACGCGCGCCAAAGGCAAATGGGTGTTATCCCAGCGACCGCCGAGTTAACCAAGCGGCCAAAGGAAATTCCTTCGTGGGATTCCCAAACGCCAGATCAGAAAAAATTGGAAGCGCGGCAAATGGAAACCTTCGCCGGATTTGCCGAGCACACCGATGAGCAAGTCGGACGCTTGGTGGACGCATTACAAGAGATGGGCGTGCTGGATAACACATTGTTTATCTACATTGTCGGCGACAACGGAGCGAGCGCGGAAGGCGGTCCGGAAGGTGCGTATAACGAAATGATGGCGCTGAACGGCGTCATCAACACCGCTGAAATTAATATGCCGCATCTGGATAATTGGGGCGACCCGAGCACTTTTCCCCATTACGCGATTGGCTGGGCCTGGGCTGGGGACACGCCGTTCCAATGGACCAAACAGATCGCGTCCCATTATGGCGGAACCACGAATGGTGTCGTGATCCATTGGCCAGCGCGGATTAAAGCTAAAGGTGAAATCCGTTCGCAGTTTACCTACGTCACCGATATCGCACCCACTGCTCTAGAAGCTGCCGGCTTACCGTTTCCGAAGAACGTGAACGGTGCTGTGCAAAGACCTTTCGATGGAACATCAATGCTCTACACCTTTGACAATCCCAAGGCTAAGGAGACGCATACTACTCAGTACTTCGAGATGTTTGGAAATCGGGGGATCTATCATGACGGCTGGGTGGCCTGTACCCGCCATTCCATCCCCTGGCTGATGGTGCCGCTGCCGCCGCTCTCCAAGGATACTTGGGAACTTTATCATGTAGCTGAAGATTTCAGTGAAGCCAGTGATCTGGCATCCAAGAATCCGGCGAAACTGAAAGAACTTCAGGATCTTTTCACGAAGGAAGCGATCAAGAATCATGTACTGCCGATCGATGACCGCCGCTCCGAACGCTTTAATGCCGCGCTGGCGGGAAGGCCAGATCTCATGGGCGAGCGCACTTCGTTGACAGTTTATCCCGGTATGACCGGGATGACGGAAAACGCGTTCATCAACATAAAGAACCGCTCCTATACAATCACAGCGCCGGTGGAACTAAAAGACGGCAATACTAACGGCGTTATTATCGCGCAGGCCGGCGCCTTTGGTGGCTGGGTCATCTACATGAAGGAAGGTAAAGTCCACCACGAGTACAACTACTTTGGAGTAGAACGCACAAACATCGCCGGGCAGACTGCCCTGTCCGCCGGCAAGCACGAAATTAAGTACGAGTTTGTGGCTGACTCACCCAAGCCCGGCACTGGAGGTAAATGCGTGCTCTATGTGGATGGTCAACAAGTGGCAGAAGGACGAATTCCGAAGACCCAACCCTTCGCCTTTTCCGCAGACGAAGGTGCCGACGTCGGCGTCGATGCTGAAACTGCGGTCTCCAATGACTACAAACAGAATGACAACAAGTTCACCGGGAAAATAATAAGCGTAACGATCGATACCAAGCCTTCTAATCTCAGCGCCGTCGATAAGAAAGCTGTCGAGGACGCGGAAGAAGAGGCTGCAGTGATCGAAGATTAATTGTGCTGCCGCCTCGCTGTCCTAGCCGAGCCGTTACTGGCAATTCACAGCGACAGAATGCCGTGGCTACAAGGCGATACTACCGGCGATACCTGTAAGTCTTAAGTCCCATTTCCGTCTCGAGCGAGAGGTCTCAGAATTTCCGCGGAACATGAACACCACATTGCGATCGAGAATATTCGCCTTTTGTGCCGCGGTCCTCACCTTCTTCCTAACGAATGCGGCAAGCGCCGCCGATCCAACGCCAAGCGGGTCAGGGAAGAAGCCCAACATCCTCGTTATCATGACTGACGACGTAGGTGTTTGGAACATTAGTGCTTACCATCGCGGCATGATGGGCGGCAGCACACCAAATATTGATCGTATTGCGAAGGAAGGTGCGCTTTTCACCGATTACTACGGTCAGCAGAGCTGCACCGCGGGACGGGCTGCGTTCATTACCGGGCAGCATCCCTTCCGCACGGGTCTTTTGGCCGTCGGGCTTCCGGGGTCTCCTCTGGGATTGCAGAAGGAAGACCCCACGATTGCCGACCTGCTAAAGCCGCTCGGATATGCCACCGCTCAAGTGGGAAAGAACCATCTCGGCGACCGCAACGAATTTCTGCCCACCGTCCACGGCTTCGATCAATTTTACGGTAACCTCTATCACCTCAATTCCGAGGAAGAACCGGAAGATCCGGATTATCCCAAAGATCCAAAATTCCATGCGATGTTTGGTCCTCGGGGTTTGCTTAACTGCAAGGCGACCAATGTGGACGACTCACCCGTCGATCCGCGTTTCGGTAAAGTCGGTAAACAGACAATTGAGGATACGGGCCCGCTCACCCGCAAGCGCATGGAGACGGTCGAAGAAGACATGCTCCAGGTCTCCGTCGATTTCATGGACAAGTCTGTGAAAAGTGGAAAGCCGTTCTTTCTCTGGCACAACACCACGCGGATGCACGTCTGGACCCGTCTTAGTCCGCAGTGGGAAAACAAAAGTGGCTACGGTCTTTACGCGGACGGGATGATGGAACTCGACTGGGTCGTCGGCCAACTTCTAAAGAAACTTGATGACCTGGGCGTCGCGGACAACACGATTGTCGTTTTGACGGCGGACAACGGAGCCGAGAAGTTCTCCTGGCCAGATGGCGGTACCGAGCCTTTTCGGGGTGAAAAAGGCACGACATGGGAGGGCGGATTCCGTGTGCCCTGCGTTGCTCGCTGGTCAGGTGTTATTAAGCCGGACACGGTCATTAACGACATCGCCTCTCACGAGGATTGGATGCCGACGTTCCTGGCCGCGGCCGGCGTGCCGGACGTGAAGGAGAAGCTCCTCAAAGGGTATCAGGCAGGTGACAAGACGTTCAAGGTCCACCTGGACGCCTACGATATGACCAACGTTCTCTCCGGCAAAGGGCCCGGCCAGCGGAAGGAAATATTTTATTTCGACGATTCCGGCAGTCTCAATGCATTTCGATACGGCGATTGGAAAATCACTTTTGCTACGAAGGACTCATGGTGGGCCGATGTCGCGAAACCGCGTACCGTGCCACTCGTAATTAATCTCCGGCAGGACCCGTTCGAAGTGACGATGGATTCCAAGATGTATACGCGTTGGTATGGCGACAAGCTCTGGGTCATGCTTCCGGCGCAGGCAATCGTGGGACAGTTCCTTCAAACCTTCAAAGAGTTCCCACAAAGGCAGAAATCTTCGACCATCAACGTAGAGCAAATACTGATGCAAATGCAGACGAAAAAAGACTGATGCGTAGCCTACGAAGAGATAGTGTCCCCACGTGACCCTCGACGTCGAACGCATTGGAGCAGCTTTTCTCAAAGAAGATTCACCTAGCTAAATAAACTAAATATTCACACAGACTCACCAACATTATGAAACTACATCGCGGCAATCTCATCCTCATTTTGGCAGTTACACTGACCAGGCTGGGCGATAGCGGCCGATCCGTCAGCGCCGACTGTGCGAGCGGATGACATTCTCGCACGACCGAAAGCTGGCAACGATGGGCTGAACTGATTGCGCCTCATGCCATACGCCCAAAGTCCTATAGACTAGGCACACGTTGTCCCGCACATTGGGATAAATGAAAAGATACACTTTGATTTGGATCGGAATTGCAAGCCTCGCCTTCCTGACTGTGGACACGTCGTTCGGGGTTACAGTCCCCGCTGGCACCTCGCTGGTTGTGCGAACACTGCACGGCATCTCCTCGATTGACGCGCCCGGAACGCGTTTCCCCGCGGAGCTTGACAAGAATGTTGTCGTCAACGGAAAGGTTGTCTTGCCTGTGGGCACAAAGGTCTCCGGGCGGATCGCAACATCAAAACGCACTCACACCAGTTCACAACGACTCAGTGTTGACATCACTAATGTAGAAGTGGGCGGGCGCTCTCTGCCAATTAAGACCGCCGGTGCCATTGGACTGGAGAACTCCGCGTATAAAACGCGACGCGGTGTTTCGGTCTCAACTGCTTCCTATCAGGTCCCATCGGGGAGAAAGATAGAATTTCGATTGGCTCAGCCACTCAATCTATGAATCGAGCTAATCGTCTGAAAATGTAGTCACAGCCATTCCCTCAATGGATTCGTTCGCATGACCGACATCGGCGCTGCCCTCCAGGAGTGGGGCATGGGCTCCGCCGCGATCCCGGGCGAATAGGAGGACTGCTTTGGCATGGGTCAGAACGGTAGTTTCTTCAACTTCACAGACAAGGTAGCGATCGTTACCGGTGGCAGCACTGGTATCGGTCGCGCCACGGCCCTTCTATTCGCGCGGCACGGCGCTAAGGTTGTCATTGGCGATGTGAATCCGGAGGGCCGAGAAACGGTTGAGACGATTGAGCGAGAAGGAGGTGCTGCACTCTTTGTCGAAACAGATGTGGGCAACGCGCAGCAAGTAGAAAACCTTGTCGCTGCCGCGGTGAAAACCTACGGCGGGTTACACTTTGCCTTCAACAACGCGGGCATCCTTCCCGCAACAGCTTTGCTCGCGGACGTTGACGAAGCGGCGTTCGATCAAGTTATGGCCGTCGATCTAAGAGGCGTGTTTCTTTCGATGAAGTACGAGATTCAATACATGCTCAAAGCCGGCGGCGGCGCGATCGTCAACAATGCTTCGATTGCGGGAATGATTGCCGACCCGGGCATAAGTGCATATGTGGCGGCGAAGCACGCCGTGATTGGATTGACCAAAGCTGCCGCGATCGAGTACGCGGCGCAGGGAATCCGCATCAACGCACTCGCACCCGGATTAGTGGAGACTGGAATGACCAGGCATTGGTTCGAGGACGACAAGATCCGCACCCATCTATTGGCCAACACACCGATCGGTCGGGCCGCGAGGCCGGAAGAGATGGCCGACATGGTCCTGTTCCTCTGCTCGGATTCAGCCTCCTTCGCCGCAGGGCAAGTGTTCATCGTGGACGGCGGATACACGGCTCGCTGACGAAGAGCGAAGCGCGCCCTGGGGGCTTGGGACGAAGTCCATATTCCCCACAGGACTGATTCGACACGTTTGTCGTCAGGGTGGCTGTGCGCACAAGCGATCAGGCCGGCCTGCATTTCATAGATTAACAATGGCTCCCAATCACCTTATGAAAATCAACATCGCTTTTCTTCTGGGCCTAACCAGCCTGATCATAAGCCCGCTCATCGCTCAAGTTCGGATAGTCGACGGCTATTATGATCTCGACACCACCAAGCGGAAGTGAGCGCAAAGTAAATCCGAATTTGAAGGTTGCTTCCTTAGTACGACTAAGTCCAATAGGCCTATTGACGCCGGCGGAAGAATCTAGCGGCGCAAATAAACAAACTGGCCGGAAGAGATTTCTATCCTGCGCCAGGTAAACAAAAATCAAGGAGATATATTCATGAACAATGTAAAGAAAATCGGGCTGTTGTTGTTAATCTCAGGCCTAATCACGGGATTTGCGCAGGCGGCAGAAAAGCCAGACGCAACGTTGCGGGTGAGCGGGGGTTCGTTCGCTCTTGGAATTGGTGTCAACTGGGGGTCAGGCACGCTCACCTACAAAGGCAAAGCCTATCCAGTCAAAGTAAAAGGACTCTCGGTAGGCAAGGTCGGGATGACCAACTCGTCCGCTTATGGTGAGGTTTTCAATTTGAAGCATCTTCAAGATTTCAACGGTCATTATGATGTCGGTGGCGCGGGCACGCGCGGCGTGACTCTTGGCGCTGGGAAAGCTGGCACCCTCATGTCAAATCAGGCCGGTGTGATAGTCCGAATTTCCGCCACACAAAGCGGCGTTGCCGTCAATGCCACTGGCGGCGGCGTTGACATGCAACTCAAGTAGTTGAACGCCCTCGCCACCCAATAAATCCAGGCGCGCCGTTCATGCGACGGCGCGCCAGTCCAGATGAGTGCTCCTTCCACTTCGAAGCATTTGACTGACAACAATTAACCGCCATGGACCTTCTGAGTTATTTCGCACTTGTCATCCTCTTCCTTGTCATCTTGATCCTCTGCTACGGGATGATCGCGATTCACGACATCCCCTATCACATGGCCAAGGCGCGGAATCACCCCCACTAGGATGCCATTCACGCGGCGCCCGAAATCATTTTCGATCAAAACGTCGGGGATCTCTTCGTCATTCGCACGGCCGGCAATCTCGTGAATAGTAAGGCAATCTGGCGGCGAAATGATTTTCAGTGCTCATTGGATAACAAGAACGAGGTGCTGCGAGGCTATTGATGTCCGCGTTTATGAAAAGTGATGAGAGACCCACTCACCTGTTGGACCCAAAGTCATATCAAAGAAGCGAGCTCGTCGCCATGGCGATGGGACTGCTCATTTTCTCCGCATGTCAGCGCAAAGCTGACAACGCCGGTCTACCTTCTCCCCCTGAAGTGTTCGTTGCCGGCGTCATGCAACAGGATGTGCCGATCACGCGCGAATGGGTCGGCACGCTTGATGGATCGGCTAACGCGCAGATTCGCGCGCGTGTGCAGGGTTATCTGACGAAGCAAGATTACAAGGAAGGATCGGTCGTGAAAACCGGGGACCTGTTGTTTGAGATCGATCCGCGTCCTTTTGAGGCTGCGCTGGCCCAGGCGAAGGCCCAATTCGCGCAAGCCCAGGCCCAAAAGGAAAAATTCGAGCAGGAGTATCAGAAGCAGAAACAACTCTTCGGCCAAAAGGTCACCAGCCAACGTGATTATGATATTGCTTTGCAGAACAGCCTCGGCGGCGCCGCCAATGCCGAAGCGGCCAAGGCGAATGAGGAGCAGGCGGAACTCAACCTTGGCTTCACCAAAATCACCGCGCCAATTGATGGCTTGGCTGGAGTCGCCAAGCCGGGCATCGGTGATCTGGTCGGGCCGAGCACGGAAGAGTTAACAACGATCTCCACGCTCGATCCGATCAAAGCCGTTTTCCCGATCAGCGAGCAGGAATATTTGCGCGCGGCGGAGGCCTTGAATGCCAAGGATTCTGAGGCGATCGCAGCCCTCGCTGTGCAGCTCGTTCTCGCTGACGGCAGCGTCTGGCCATATAAAGGTAAGTTTTCTGTCGCAGGGCGTCAGGTCGATGTGCGCACCGGGACGGTGCTCATCCAAACCCTTTTCCCGAATCCGGCAAACATTTTGCGGCCCGGTCAGTTTGCCCGTGTGCGCGTGGTAACGAGAACGCAGAAAGGCGCGCTGCTTGTGCCGCAGCGTGCCGTCGCGGAATTGCAGGGCTCGTATCAAGTTGCGATCGTCAGCGCCGACAACAAGGCGGAGATCCGGCCGGTGAAGGTGGGCGAGCGCGTCGGCCAAATGTGGTTGATTGAGGAAGGCCTCAAACCCGGTGACCGTGTCGTGGTCGAAGGCATTCAGAAAGTGCGCGAGGGAATGCCGGTCGACGCCAAGCCGTGGGTTTCGCCGACGCCAGTGGCGGAAACACCGAAGACACAATAGTCGCGCATGGCGAAGTTTTTCATTAATCGTCCCATCGTCGCGATGGTGATCGCGATCGTCATGACGATTGTTGGCGCTGTCGCTATCCTCGGTCTGCCGATCGCATTATTTCCAAACATCGCGCCGCCGGAAGTGCAGGTGAAGGCGATTTACACCGGCGCCGACGCGCAAACGATCGAGCAATCAGTCGCGACCCCGATCGAGCAGCAGATGAGCGGCGTCGACAACATGAACTACATGTCGTCCGTCAACGCCAACAACGGCGCGATGACGCTGACGGTGAATTTCGACATCAAGACCGATCCGAACACCGACCAGATTCTGGCGCAGATGCGCAGCTCGCAGGCGGCTTCGCAGCTTCCGGCGGAAGTGAACGCGGCCGGTGTGACGGTCCAAAAATCGACCGCCGCGCCCTTGATGCTGATTTCGCTTTATTCCCCTAACGGCACCTTTGATAGCACGTTTCTGGCAAACTACGCCTTCATTAATCTCAACGACCAGCTTACGCGCGTGCCCGGCATCGCGAGCGTGACGGTCTTCGGCGCAGGCCAATATGCGATGCGGTTGTGGGTCAGGCCGGATCAGCTCGCGAAACTCAACATCACGATTCCGGAAATCGTCGATGCAGTGAAAGCGCAAAACGCGGTCAATCCGGCCGGCCAGATCGGAGGCGAGCCGGTGCCCACTGGACAGGAATTCACTTATCCAGTGCGGGCGACTGGGCGGCTGCAATCCGAGGAGGAATTCGGAAATATCGTCGTGCGTGCCAATCCCGACGGATCACTCGTTAGGGTAAAAGACGTCGCGCGGATCCAACTTGGGGCGCAGACTTATAACTTGCGTGGACGTCTGAATGGCAAACCCGCCGCCATCCTCGCGCTGTATCAGCTGCCCGGTTCGAACGCGATCGCGGCGGCTGAGGGTGTGAAAAAGCTGATGGCCGAATTAGCGCAGCGATTTCCAGCTGATCTCAATTACGTCGTTTCCCTTGATACGACCAAAGCCGTCACGGAAGGCTTGAAGGAAATCGAGCATACGTTGCTCGAGGCGATCGTGCTCGTCATTCTTGTGGTTTATCTCTTTCTCCAGGGATGGCGCGCGACCCTGATCCCGTTGCTTGCCGTGCCGGTCTCACTCGTCGCGACCTTCATGCTTTTTCCCTTGCTCGGTTTCTCGATCAACACCCTCGCGCTTTTCGGACTCGTGCTCGCCATCGGTCTCGTGGTGGACGACGCCATTGTCGTCGTAGAAGCCGTCGAGCATCACATCGAGCGTGGACTTTCGCCAAAGGAGGCCGCTTTCAAAGCGATGGAGGAAGTGTCCGGACCAGTCATCGGCATCGCGCTCGTTTTGTCGGCGGTGTTTGTTCCAACGGCGTTCATTCCCGGAATCACCGGGCGTTTGTACCAGCAGTTCGCCGTCACCATCGCGGTGTCGGTAATTTTTTCGGCCTTCAATGCGCTCACGCTCAGTCCAGCTCTTTCGGCGCTGCTCTTGCGACCGAAAAAGAAGAGCCGCGGCCTGCTGCAACGATTCTTCGATGGATTCAACAGAGCGTTTGGTGCGGCGACCAACGGCTACGTCGGCGTCTCTCGACTTTTTATCAGAAAAGGAGCGCTCGCCGTTTTGCTGCTGCTGGCCTTTGGAGTGGCCGCGGGATTTGTCGGCGGCAAGTTGCCGTCCGGATTTTTGCCGGAGGAAGACCAAGGCTATCTTTACGTCGGAGTGCAATTGCCAAATGGGGCTTCGCTCCAACGGACCGATGTCGTTTGCAAAAAGATCGAGGACATCCTCGCACGCACGCCGGGAATCGAATACACGTCCACCGTCGCCGGTTTTAACTTATTGAGCGGGGTGCAAAACACCTACAGTGGTTTCTTTTTTGTCACGCTGAAAGACTGGGGCGAGCGCAAGAATGCGGATGAGAAATACGGCGCGATCAAGGCACACCTTCAGCGCGAGCTGGCAAAAATTCCGGAAGGTATTTCGTTTGCCTTTCCGCCGCCGGCGATTCCTGGTGTGGGTGCGTCCGGCGGGGTTACGTTTCTGTTGCAGGATCGGTCCGGGAAGGACGTCGCGTTTCTGGCGCAAAATGTCACGAAGTTTCTGGCGGCCGCGCGCCAGCGTCCTGAGCTGGGCACGTTGAGCACAACGTTTCTGCCGTCCGTGCCGCAGATTTTCGTCAACGTCGATCGCGACAAGGTGCTTAAGCAAGGGATCGAGCTTTCGCAGGTCTTTCGCACGCTTCAGACTTTCATGGGCGGTTATTTCATCAACTATTTCAACCGCTTCGGACGCCAGTGGCAGGTTTTTGTCCAAGCGGAAGGCGAGTACCGCGTCAATGCGCAAAACCTCGATCAGTTCTTCGTTCGCAACAGCAAGGGCGACTCGGTGCCGTTGAGTGCCCTAACGAGCATTACCAGCACGGTCGGTCCCGAGTTCACCATGCGTTTCAATCTTTACCGGAGCACGCAGATCAACGCCGCCGCCGCTCCCGGCTACAGCACGGCTCAGGCGATGAAAGCGCTCGAGGAAGTCTTTGCCCAGACCATGCCTAACGAAATGGGATTTGATTACATGGGCATGTCGTATCAGGAAAAAAAAGCACAGCAAGGTGTCTCGCCCATGGTCATCTTCGCCATGTCGCTCCTCTTCGTTTTCCTCATTCTCGCGGCCATGTATGAAAGTTGGTCGCTGCCGTTCAGCGTGCTGCTCAGCGTGCCCGTCGCGGTCTTCGGCGCCTTCGCCACCCTTTGGTTACGACACATGGAGAACAATGTTTTTGCCCAAATCGGTCTCGTTATGCTCATCGGTCTTGCCGCAAAAAACGCGATCCTGATCGTCGAGTTCGCCAAGCTCGAATACGAAAAGGGTAGACCGCTCATCGACGCCGCATTGGAAGGGGCGAGGCTTCGCCTGCGTCCGATTTTGATGACTTCCTTCGCATTTATTCTTGGATGCGTTCCGCTCTGGCGCGCCAGTGGTTCCGGCGCAGTTTCGCGTCAGGTTATGGGCACTTGCGTCATTGGTGGCATGCTCGCCGCAAGTTTCCTCGCCATTTTTCTTATCCCGGCGCTCTTTTATGTAGTCGAGAAAATCGGTGGCAAGAAACATCCCGCGGCGGCGGCTTTACCACTCAAACCCGCTGCGCCGGCGGCGCATTAAACCTCGATCATGGCAGTTCAAGCCTTTGATCTGGTGGTGATCGGCGGCGGACCGGCAGGAATCTGCGGAGCGAATACGGCGGGGATTTTTGGCAAGCGCGTCGCGCTGGTGGAAAAACTTCGCGAGGTCGGCGGCGCTGGAATCAACACGGGCACGATCCCGAGCAAGACCTTGCGCGAAACTGCGCTGGCACTTTCCGGCATGCGGTCGCGCAAGCTCTTTGGGGTGGATCTTTCGCTCCGACGAGAAGCGACCGTCGCGGATTTCATGCGCCATCAGAAGAACGTCGCGGCTCACGAACGCCGGCGCAGGGAAGAGCAACTGCGCACCTACAACGTCGAGACGTTTCATGGTGCTGCGACTTTTGTTGATCCCAACACGGTGCGCGTCGCGCCAGATACCTTGTTGCGCGGTGAAACGATTCTGATTGCGACCGGCTCATCACCCGTGCGCCCGGCGGAGTTTCCATTTGAACATCCGCGCGTGCATGACTCCGACGAAATTCTTGAGATCGGCGCGCTTCCAAAAACTCTGGCAGTCGTAGGCGCGGGCGTGATTGGGGCGGAATACGCCTGCACCTTCGCTGCGCTGGGCGTTGAGGTGCATCTGATCGACGGGCGCGACGCGCTCCTCGGTTTTCTCGATCGCGAAATTTCCGAAAACATCCAGCGCGCGATGACCGCGGCCGGGGTGCATTTCATCTGGAAAGAAAAGGTAACGCGCTGCGATGCGCCGCCGGCAGGTGACGTGACTCTCACGCTGACATCCGGCGCGACGCTCGTGGTGAGCGACGTGCTCGTCGCGGCTGGGCGCCAGAGCAACACTGCCGATCTTAATCTTTCCGCCGCTGGCCTTACGCCCGGCAAACGCGGCTTGATCAAAGTCGATGCGCAGTGTCGCACCGAGGTGCCGCATATTTTTGCCGCAGGCGACGTGATCGGCGCGCCCGCACTCGCCGCGACCGGAATGGAACAGGCGCGAATGGCCATGTGCGTTGCTTGCGAGGTCGATTACAAAGACGTGGCTGCGCCGATCCTGCCCACCGGCATCTATACAATTCCGGAAGCGAGTATGGCGGGCGAAACCGAGGATTCGTTGAAGTCGAAGGGCGTCGCCTACGTTGTTGGTCGCGCGCGCTACATCGACAACCCGCGCGGACAAATCGTCGGAGACGAGAGCGGTTTGTTGAAACTTATCTTCGCCCGCGACGACATGCGTTTGCTCGGGGTCCACGTCGTCGGCGAACAAGCCACCGAGCTGGTGCACATCGGTCTCGTCGCGATGATGTCGGGCTCCGGGGCCCAGCTCTTTAATCGCACTTGCTTCAACTACCCAACGCTGGGCGATCTATATAAGTACGCCACCTACGAAGCGATCTTGAAACGCGACGGAGTCGTCGCCGATGAGAGCAAGTAGCCGGATCATTACGTGATGAACGAACCTCGGCCGCACGAGGCTGTCA
>Ga0193750_1000100_pt1 | contig 28475 bp, 24 predicted proteins | sample L1c1metaG_FD_160569 | JGI IMG/M metagenome (GOLD analysis project Ga0193750, IMG submission 160569) | Soil microbial communities from a riparian zone of the East river system, Colorado, United States - L1c1 | ecosystem: Environmental > Terrestrial > Soil > Riparian zone | place: USA: East River... | reverse complement strand
CCAGGGGGAACCACATCGCCCGAATCGAGAGCGGCCATTGCCAGGAAAAACGCTGCCTCTCCTCTTTCAGGAGCGGCTGGCGGTCCGTTCGCGACGCGTCGCATCCCTTCCTGCGCCTCTTTCGTTTTGCCAGTGCTGTAGGCTGCCCAGGCAAAGTCGCGCGTGACTGCCAAATCATCGGGCAAACCGCGGCTGCTTTCCTGCAAAAGGCTGTACGCCCACGGAAAATTCCCAGCCTGATACGCAATATGACCCGCAGTCGCGGTGACATGCGCGTCCGCCGGCGCCAGTCCGCGTGCCCTCTTGGCGTACTCCTGCGCCTTGGCATTATTTTTAAGAGGCCCTGCATTCAATTGCGCCAGCGACAGCACCGCTTCCAGTAACTTCGGGTTGGCTTGGAGCGCCTTCTCGTATGCCTGAGCCGCCTTATCGGCTGTGCCCGCTTTTGCGTAAGCCGCGGCCAGGCGCATCAAGGCGACCGGATCGTTAGATTTCTCCTTTGCAGATTTTTCCAGATCCGGGATCGACAAATCACCGGCTTGCGAAAGCAGCGCCAGCCGGCTTTTTGCTTCATCCTTGCCAGGAAAATCGCCTGAAACTGCAACCGCCTTTTCCAAGGCGGCGCGGGCCTCATCTAATCGGCCCATCATGTAGTTTGCCATTCCGAGGTGGAATTGAATCTCACCCTTTCCAGGCGACTTGGAGGCACTTTGCTCTAATAGCTCCGCCGCCTCCTGGTATTTACCTTGACGATACAATACCCAACCAAGGGTATCCTGGACGCTCGGCTCGGCTGGAGCCAGCTCGTGTGCCTTACGGGCAAGTTCACCCGCTCGATCGAGATTGTTGAGCTTCTCGCTGTAGATATAGGCCAGGTTATTCAATGCTGGAATAAAGTTCGGGTTCAAAGCCAGGACCTTTTCGTAATTATCGCGTGCCTTAGCGAAATCCCCCATTCGCTCATAGATTATTCCAGAGGTTAGAAGTGCCGGCGAGTACTGCGGATTCTTCCCGAGAACTGTTTCCAATTCCTTCAATGCCTCGGGAAGCTTGTTAGCCTCTACATAGATTGCGACGAGAAGATCGTAGGCGGCCGCTAGATTTGGATCGAGCTCAATAGCTTTCCTAAGCGCGGCCTCGGCTGCCGCAGAATTCTTCTCTACCACATAGCTTCTGCCGTGGATGAAATAAGCAGGGGCGGACTTAGGGTCTTTTTGCAGGAGTGCATCCGCCCGTTGATGCACAGCGGAAAATGCCCTCGCTTCAAGGTCGAGATCCGCCAATTGATCAACCGCGACCACATTTTCTGGATTAAGCTCGAGCGCTTTTTCGAACGCTTTACGCGCTTCATCGTTCTTCTTTTGTTTCTTTAAAATTACTCCCAGAATCAGATAAGATTGCGAATCCTGGGGCGTTTTCTTTATTTGCTCGCGAATTAAGGAGGCGGCCTCTTCCGAACGGCCCACTGTTTGATAGGCGTCGGCCAGAAGTGTTCTGATTTGCATGACGTCCGGCTTGAGCCGCAACGCTGATTCCAGCGGTGCGACGGCAGATTGCGGATTGCCGGCACGAAGACGCAGTTGGGCCAGGAGGACAATAGCTTCGACGTACTTGGGCGCGATCGTAATCGCTTGCTCCAGTTCGTTTATCGCTTGAGATGTGTTGCGGCCCTGAAGGTAGGCGAGCGCAAGCTGATACTTAATCAATGGGTTGTTTTCGATTGATTTGTCAGCGCGCTCAAGTAGATCGGTTCCCTGTTTGATATCGCCTTTGCCTAACAGGGCCTGCGCCTGGACCACGCGCCCTTCGATGTTATCGGGGTCCCGACTAAAAACATTTTGGAGCAGTGCTGCTACTTCATCGTGCTTCTTTTCCGATTGCGCGAGTCTCGCCTGAAGAACCCATGCACCGATGAAGTCGCGCGCCTGCTTGGTGAGATCTTGAAGGTAGTTTTTTGCATCTTCCGTGTCACCCGTCTGCATTTTGAATTCGGCATAAGTCAATCGCTCTCGAGATCGAGTCGGACTGAGGTCTGCCGCGACTTTAAGTTCTTGCCCCGCTCGCACGTTGTCCTTCTTGGTTAGCGATACCTGGGCTAGTCCGGTATGCGCCTGCGCGCATTTCGGATCAAGGGACAGCGCGTGATTCAATGCCGTTTCGGCCTTGGCCAGGTCTCCTTTGCGGATCGCCAGCGCTGCGGTAGCCACCTCAAAATAAGGGTTGTCATGCTGCGGGAATTTCTGCAGCTCCTGTTCTGCCGTCTGGCTTAGCTCCGGAGTGACCGATGTCTCCGCCAGAATGGCAAGAGCGGGTCCGTTCCCGGGAGCTTGCTTCAAAATCTCGGTCGCTTCCTTGAAAGCCTCATTCGCCTGGCCTACTCGGAGAGAGACCAGGGCAAGCTTGTAGCGATTGTCCAGATCTGCGGGAGCGAGCTCGCGCGCCTTCAAGAGAAACGCCACCGCCCGCAGCGGCACGCCTTCGTCCGCCCACATTGCCCCGCAACGAGCGTAGGCAACAGCATTTCCTGAATCAACCCGCAAGACCTTCAAATATTCAATCTTAGCCTGGTCATACTCTCCGTCTTTGAAGTAGCGGTCGGCACGCGCCAGGTAGCGGGACTTCTTTATCTCAGAGGTGCAGCTACATGTAACCAGCACAAGGACTAGTAAGGCGATTAAGCGGAGGATTCGAATTGATGATTTGTACATTTCTTGTTAACTAACTTGCGACCACCCTCCATCGCTTACTCGCGCGAGATCCCGAGCCTTTCCATCAGCTCATATAAGGTCGGCCTGCTTATTCCCAGCTCCGTCGCCGCCGAACTAATCCGCCCCAGGTTGCGTTTCAACGCCCGCTGGACCATTTCGCGCTCTACATTTTCGCGCGCTTCTTTTAACGTGGTTGAAGAGGAAAAACCTAATCCGGTCGATAGCTCGAGGTCTTTCTCGGTAATTCGTTTGCTATCCGCCATAATGACCGCACGCTTGATCCGATTTTGCAACTCCCGGACATTTCCCGGCCAGGGATGGCGATTAATTGCGCGCAAAGCCTCCGGCACAAAGGCGATGTTGGTCTTGCCGTTTTGAGCAGCGTACTTTTGCAGAAACTCCTGCGCCAGCAGGACGGCATCGTCCTCGCGCTCCCGCAAAGGCGGCAGACTAATTACCAGCACCGCCAGCCGAAAGTACAGATCTTCGCGAAACGATCCCTGATTGATCCCGGCTTTCAGATCGACGTTGGTCGCGGCGATGACGCGGGCATCGCTCGCCAATTCCTGCCGGCCACCTACTCGTTGAAAGCGCTGTTCCTGTAAGTAGCGAAGAAGTTTTACCTGAATGTTGGGCGGTAACTCCCCAATTTCATCGAGAAACAAAGTACCTCCCTTAGCCGTTTCCACCAATCCTACTCGCTGCATGGTTGCGCCGGTGAACGACCCTTTCTCATGGCCGAATAGTTCGCTCTCAAGCAGGTTCTCGGGAATGGCATTGCAATTAATCGGGACAAACGGTCCATCCTTGCGGGGGCCGCGCCGGTGAATCGCTACCGCGGCCATTTCTTTTCCCGTCCCACTTTCACCCAGTAAAAGTACGGGCGCGGTCGTGGTTGCGACCTTGCGAATAAAAGAAAAAACGCCCTGCATTTGCGGGCTCGTTCCCAGCATGTCTTCAAAAACAGCTGCCCGCTGACCTTCCATTGCTTTTCGATACTCACGCTCGAGGTCAGCCAGGTAGATGCAACGCTTCAGCAACAGCTTTAGCTCATCCGGATCTACCGGTTTGCACAAAAAATCGTAGGCGCCGGCCGCAACCGCTTCCAGCGCGTTCTTCTTTTCTCCCTGTCCGGAGATAACGATAACCTTCGCCATCTCATCGACGGCTTTTAGTTCGGCCAGCGTCGCGAGACCTTCGTCCGGATCCGCCGGCCGCGGCGGTAACCCCAGGTCGAGCAACGTAACTGCCGGCTTTTTCTTTTTGAAGTTCTCAATTGCTCCAGCGCGGTCCTCCGCCAAAACAATCTCGTAGTCGGCGCTTAGAGCCCATTTCATTTGGGTGCGAATTGCTTCGTCGTCGTCAACAAGCAGTAGAACCGGATTCATTATTTGCCCAGGGTAAGCGGCAGGAGCACCTGAAAGGTTGTCCCCTGCCCCACGTCGCTCTTTACTCGAATACTGCCGTGGTGCGCTTCGATAATCATCTTACTTTGAAACATTCCGATTCCCAATCCTTTCTTTTTCGTCGTCTTAAACGGCCGGAATAAGGAATCGCGCAGGAAGGATGGTGTCATTCCGCAACCATCATCGGTGACGGAAAGCGCCGCCCAGCCATCCTTGGAGCCGGTCTTAACTTCGATTCGTCCGCGCTCGCCCACCGCGTCTCGCGCGTTCAAGAGGAGGTTAATAACAACGCTGCGCAGTTGGTCGCTATCCGCCATGAGTTTGGGCAGGGGCTCAAATTCTTTGGCAAACTCGATCCCCGGCATTCCATTCACGTTTTCAATCGCCTGCTCGACGACCAGATTTAAATCAACTGGCGAAGGCCGAAGCTCGAGCTTGCTTCCAAGCGCTCCCAATCGCTCAATGATCTGGTTGATGCGATTGGTCGTCGCCCCGATCGAACGAAGTGTATCCTGACGAAAAGCGGGATCATCGAAATGCACCGGTAAATTCTGCAGGGTCAGCTTAAGTGTGGACGCAGCGTTTTTGAGATCGTGCACAAAAAAGGCCGAAATGGTTTGAAATGCTTCCAGTTCTTTGCCGAGCATGATTTCTTTGGCGAGGCGCAGATTGAGCAGGCTGGAAGCCACCTGATCGCCGATGCACTCCAACAGCTCGAGTTCCTCCACCGTATAGGGAACGCCGTTGACGCGGTCTGCCAGAATAATCAAGCCAAGGTAACGCTCCCCGGCCAGCAAAGGAACCCCCACGCGATTTCCACCTTCGCTAAATTGCGTTTCACTAATCTGCCGCAATGTCTCACCCCAGTTGTCCTTGATTTTTTCTAAATCGAAAGCTTTCCGCATCTTCGTTACGCAAGGATCGATGGTTGGAAATTCGATCGCGTTATCGCCGCTCGCGGAACGCGCGCGCGAAGTTGAGGTTTCCAGTCTGAGGTTGCTCTTTTCCTGATCAAAAAGCCAAATGCCGACCGAGAGAACGTTAAAAGTCTCGGAAATCAGCTGAGCAGATGCCGCACACAATGTTGGATCATCAATCGCGCTCGATGTTGATTGGGTAAATCGGGTCCAGATACTCCGAAAGTCGTATTGTGGTCGACTGAAATGGCGACTGACGAAACGTTTTATTCGCTGCCGAATTTTTTCCGAGAGCAGAAAGACTGCTAACAGGGCAATCGCGACCAGAACCAGGAAAGCTTGAAGCTGGAAAGATGTTGCGCCGCCGTAGTATTCGACAATTTGCGCGAGGACACCAATGACGAAAAGATAACCCCCGACCAGCGATACCGTGATTGAGGTCTGCAGGACCGCCCGGGAAGGATAAACATCGATTTCACGGAATCCGCTGCGGAAGTAACCCGCGCCTAAAAGCACACAACCGACAAGCAAGCCGATTGCCTCAACTTCCTTCAGCGAGTTAGTGTGACCAGAATAAACCAGCGCCTGGCTACGCGTATAAATCCTCGCTCCGAAAATTACGGCCAATCCCAAAATAAGAAACTTGATGCGCCATTGCATCGTCCCAACCGCAGAACGAAACGTGCGCTCGAGATTCATCAGGACCAGAACGGTTCCGATGAGGATAGCTACGTTGACTACTTTGCCGGCAGTACTAAAACTGATCCATAGGTCAGTTGAATTTGGACGCACCAAGATTTGGATCAGATTACCTCGAAATCCGAGCAAGGCCGCCACTGGCAGCAGACACGCGATCACAATCAACGATCGCCAGCGACGAAAAGATTCGCCGGCATCGCCTCGGGAATAAGTCACCGCAAACCCCAGCCAGATCGCGACCAGAAACGCCTTCAAGATCAGCGCCCATTCCTCCCAGAAGGCCAATTTCTCCAGGCTGATTAAGGACAAACAAATTCCGGTCAAGATGCTGTCTGCGGCCAGGCCGAGCATGCCGAGGGCAAACCACCAGACGGCGCCGCTGCGGCGATTCCGCAAAACTGCTGCGACAGCCAGAGCGGCGCTCAAGGCCGCAGCGATAAAAGCTAACGTCGATTCCGATGTCACAGCGGATGGTCTGCCAGATCGCGCAATGAAGTCATTTCCAACGCATTCGATCAGGGAATGCCGGCAATTTTAACCCAAAATATGCGAGTGGTCGAGGACGATGAGTGGCGTCGCCCGTGAAGCGGCCGACCCAGGCAGTCGCTTCTCGTCATTTGAAATCAAACGCTATGCAGAGGCTTGTCACGGCATGAGAGCATGCAAGCACCGCGCCGATTTTTGCAGTGCCTTGCGCCCCAGCGACGGCGGGCTGCGCCGTGTTTCAACAGAGGCCGAGTCAACGCTATGACGCATTCGCAAGTTTCGGCCCGGTTACATCACTAAAACGCGCAAAAAAGGCGCAGAGCATCACGCTCTGCGCCTTTAATGAGAACTAACCTAGCTTAACGCAACTAATTCCGTCCGAATCTGGCGCGAAGACCGGCCAAGCCAGTCAGGGCCAAGCCGAGCAGGGTGGCCGTGGTTCCGCCATCCGGGGTGGTTACTGGGGTACCATTGAAAACGTAAACATGGCTCAAGCCGTACTTCCCGCCGCCGAACTCTGGCAACGTGATAACGCCACTCAGAGCGGCACCATACCAAACTTCGCTGCCGTAATTCGGGCCATCGTACTTGCCCAGAATGTAGAGGTAACTATTCGAACCGAGGTCGATCGTCGCCGAGTTAGCACCCCCCGCGGCGGGAGTGAAACTGAGTTCGTAAGCGAAAACGGCGGCAGGATAGACACCGCTGAGAGGATCATTCGCCGTCCGTGTATATTGATTCGCTCCGATGGGTGTCGGCCCGCTTCCAAGCGGCTGGGCCAGGAGGATATCAATATACGTTTGGGAATTGACTGGATTAGCGGGATGGTTTGGGCTGATGAGCCCGAGGTCACGCGAATCGCCAATGGTGAGGGTTGTAGCGTAAGCGGTGCTGCCGAGGGCTAATGCAACGGCGCACAGAACGCTAGAGACAATTATTCGTTTATTTTTCATTATAATTATAGTTTTTATTAATCGTGCAGACGCGGCTATACAAGCAAAGCAGATGCCAGTTTCCACGTACAGATTGTAAACGCCTTAATGTAAATCGGTTAAAATCTTGCGAGGATTCTGGTAAAACTAATAGATATGGAAAATTTGTAATAATCTCCGACATTCTCGGCAATCGTTGCTCCTTCGGTTTCTGATTAACATCCTGATTATCAGTAGAATACGGCACGCTTACAAGGTTCTGTAAAGCGGATCGGCCGAGATGCGGTACGATCTAGAAATTATGGTATTTAGAGTCGGTTGCTGCGGAATTTGTCTATCGCTGGTTGCACACGTTCTGGCACAAGCCTGCCGATAGCTTAGTGCGCCGCGCAAAAACGCACCATATCTCCACGCTGTATCTTACCGCCAAGCCGAGGTACCGCTTTTTTAGAAGCGCTTAGAACGTCGTCTGAGGAACGTAAATGACATCGCCGTCACGCACATAAAAAGGTTTCGTCCCCTGATTGACTAGCGTGTCATGAACGTTCATCACCTGACTCCTTTGCACGCCATTGACGGTTCGAACCAGACGGACGTGTTTCAGCGTTCCAAACTCGCTGGGTCCACCGGCCTCCATGATCGCCTGGAACACTGTGGTGGGCCTTTCAAAAGCAATCTTGCTTGGCTTACTCACCGCTCCTGAGACCACAACGGTCGTTATACTCGCTTCCAAACTCACCGTCACTTCCGGAGTTTTGAGCTGCGTTTTATAAAGCTCAATCAACTCGCCTTGTAGTTGCCCAATCGTTTTGCCGGCAGCATCCACTTCGCCAACCATCGGCAAACTTAGTTTGCCATCCACCCGGACTTTTTGCGACTGATTGAGCTCCGGCGCAGCAGAGAAGGTTAATTTTACGACGTCACCCGACGCCAGAATGACGTGCCGCGGAACTTCAGCCTGCCCGGAAAATGTTGTGGTGTTTGTGTCTGTCTGACATCCAGCCCCGGCGAAGACGAGGAGAGTTAAAATGCTAATGAAACCGGCCACCTTACTCAGGCTTTGGAGCGTGAGAAAAAATGTTTGTGGCGGTCGTGGCGCATTCGTCTTTGTCGAGCAACTCCATCCATTCATAGGCATTAAGTATCCGAGAGACGAGCCACTGGCAAGCGAACTTACGAGGTCTTTTTCGTTTTAGCCCGGCTCTCAGCTGCCGCCAATATCCGCGAGCACCCGCTTTGCCTCGCTTGCTTCGGTGTCGTCCAGCCCGGCCTGTAACGCCCGATTGAGCGTTTCTTTCGCTTCTGCCTTATGGTTGGCTTTCGCCTGCGCCATGCCAAGATAGTACAGGGATCTGCTGTCGAGAGGCTTTTCGCGAGCGCTTTCCTGGAATAGCTGAATGGCGCGACCAAAGTCCTTTCGCTCATAGGAAACGCGTCCCAGCACGATCGAGATTGATGGGTCACCCGGAATCGTTCGCCGCGCTTTTGTAGCGAGGTCGTATGCGGTGTCACGCTTTGTCGGGTCGTTAACCAATATTGCAGCCAGATCGCGTTGCGCCGGAGCAAAGTCGGGAAAACGCTCCAAGACCTGCCTGTAAGTTGCCTCCGCCCCAGCAGAATCCCCGCGCTTGGCCTGCAGGGCTGCCCGCGCAACTAATGCTGGAACATAATTCGGGTCGGTGGAGAGAGCCGAATCAATCTGAGCCTCCGACGACGCCACGCCATTTCCATCGGCACTCAACGCCGTCATCGAAAGAAACGTCTTCGCGTCTGTGCTCTGTGGCGAACTGGGTCCACTGCTCAGGACACTCTGCATTGTTTGCCGCGCTTCCGCCACCTTGCCCAAACTGTAGGCCGCCCAAGCAAGATCATGTAGTACGGCGGGATCATTTGGAAGCTGGCGACTGCTTTCTTGTAAGAGACTGTAGGCCCAGGTGTAATTACCGAGTTGAAATGCGATGCTACCGACGGTCGCTGCCGCATGAGGATCGGCCGGAGCCAGCTCGCGCGCTTTCTTCGCGTACTGGAGCGCTTTGTCTGGATTCTTCAACGGACCTGCATTCAGCTGCGCGAGTTTCATTGCCTCTTTACCCAATAGAGCCAGGCGGCGGCGCGCTTCTTCCTTCCCCTCAAACTCGGTAGCAGATCCAACCGCCTTTTCCAAAGCAGAGCGCGCTGCCTCGGTCTGGCCCATCATGTACTCTGCCATCCCAAGATGAAATTGAATTTCCGCGTTATCGGGACTCTTGGCCACACTTTGATTAAGCAAATCGACAGCCTGTTGGTACCCGCCCTGTTTATAAGTAATCCAGCCCAGCGTATCCAGGACGGATGGATTAGTTGGTGCAATCGAGCGGGCCTTTTGCGCGAGCTCGGCGGCGCGATTCAAATCGTTGAGCTTCTCCGCGTAAATGAAGGCGAGATTATTGAGGGCCACCACCGCGTTTGGATCAACCGTCACAACTTTTTCGTAGCTATCCCGTGCCTTGTTGTAATCTTTCATTGCGTCGTAAATGGAGGCGGCGAGTAACAACGCGCGAAGGTCGTTTGGTTTTTTCGCTAAGACCGCGTTCATTTCGTTTAGCGCTTCGGGCAGTTTATTAGCGCGGCTGAAAATGGGGACCAGGAGGTCATATGCGCGGCTAAAATTGGGGTCTAAGTCGATCGCCTTAAGCAAAGCTGCCTGGGCAAGATCGAACTTCCCCTCTGCCGAATACAATTTTCCCTGCAAGTAATAAAGAGCTGCTGAGTTTGCTTGCTTCTGTAGTACCTGATTGACGCGCTGATGCCCAGCCTCGTAGGCCTTGGCATCGATATCCAGGTTGATCAGCTGTTCTAAAGAACTTGGATTCTCTGGCTCCAGTTCCGCCGCTTTTTCGAACGCCTGACGCGCCTCTACCTCTTTCTTTTGTTGCCTTAAAATCAGGCCCAGCAAAAAGTGACTGGCCGCGACTTTGGGAGATTTCTTGATTTGCTCTCGGATTAAGGCGGCGGCCTCGTCAAAGCGGCCGAGCATCCGGTAAGCTTCCGCCAGTAGCAGTGTTGCAGCACCGAGGTCGGGCCGCGACTTAAACACAGCCTGAAGGGGTCCTAACGCGGCCTGGGCGTTCCCATTACGCAGCTGCAACTCGGAGCGAAGTAGTACGGCATCGGCGTATCCGGGATTAAGCCGGACTGTTTCGTCTAGCTCGTCCAGGGCCTGCTTGGGGCTACTATTTGCGAGATAGCTCCGAGCCAGGGTATATTTGATGATTGGGGCATTCGGATAAGTCCGATTCAGGTTTTCAAGCGAATCGACAGCTTTCTTCGCCTCTCGCTTCGAAAGCCAGGTTTCAGCTTGGACCAACCGGGCGTCCAGGTTTTCTGGGTCACGGCTAAGAGCGTTTTGCAGTAGTTGAAGTGCCTCGTCGTACTTTTTTTCGCTATTGGCGATCTTCGCCAGCATCGACCAGGCAGGAAGTAGGTCGGGTGTCTGTTTGGTGACTTTTTCAAGGAATGCCTTGGCCTCCGCCGAAGCACCGGTTTGCACTTCGAATTGAGCGAACTTCAACTTTTCCATCGACCGCGGTGGCGAGAGGGTTGCCGCCTTCTCAAGCTCTGCCCCAGCCTTCTCGACGTCTTTTTTTATCAAATACAACGTGCCAAGCGCCGAATGAACTCTTGGCGAATTGGGGTCGGCGGCTGCCGCGCGTTGCAATGCGGCTTCAGCTCCAGCAATATCACCTTTCTTTCCCGCGATTCCAGCCGATGCGAGATAATAATCGGCATTATCATGGTGCGGAAACTTTTGCAGTTCCTGCTCGGCGGCGGCGAGGTCCTCCGGTTTTTGCGCTGCGTCGACGAGAATGAAAAGCGCCTGACCAGTATCGGGAGCTTTCTCAAGAACTGTCATCGCCTCTTTGCGTGCGTCTGGCACGCGGCCGATCGCCAAATACACGCGAGCCAGATTCAAATGATTATCGATATTGTTCGGTGCCAGCTCAGCCGCCTTAATCAGGAACGCTCCCGCTCGTAACGGCGCACCTTCGTCTAACCACATCGCGCCAATCCGCTCATAGGCGTTTTCGTCACGCTGATCGACTTTGAGCACATTCAGATACTCAATCTTGGCTTTGTCGTACTCGCCCGCTTTGAAGTACTGTTCGCCTCGCTTCGCATACCGCGCCTTTTTCGCCGCCGGCGTGCAGCTCACGATCGTCGCCGTGACGAGGGCCAGCAGAAGCACGCGTGAAAAGAATTTACTTAATTTTTGCATGATAAATCTTATGTTAGTCGGTTGATGCGTGACGGTGGTGTAGCCAGTCTATCAGAAAATGAGACATATTTTCCACCCTCCAGATTAATCACTCGTGTGAAATGGTAAGCTTTTCCATCACCTCGTAAAGAATTGGTTGGCTCGAACCTATTTGCTTGGCAGTGAAACTGATTTACCAAGCAGTGTTTCAGGGCTTGCTGCACCATCTCTCCTTCCAGATCGTCCCTCGCTTCTTCTGACTTCGTTGCCGCCGGGCGTAACAATAATCGACCTCGGGATAACCACCGGCGATCCGGCAAGTATAAAAGCCGAGTACGCACGGCTGGTTGGTCAAATAGATCTCTATATGATCCGTGGAGCTGGCAATACTGGCGGGCGCCGTGGACGACGCGCCACCACCTCCGCAAACATCGACGTTGATGTGACAGGCTTCTGCTACATCAAATCGCCGGCCCTTGGCCACTTCTCTTTCCATACCCTTAAGGAGCCTCTATAAAGCTTGTAAAGTGACAGGATATCCTACGCTAAGGCGGTTTTCGGCGTAAAGTGCTACTAAACAACGCCATGGCCCCTCGCAGTGGTTTTGAAGGCGCCACTATACGTCGGGTTTCCTAACATTCTCAGCAGAATTAAGAAAAAACTAAAAACATAATCTAAAAAAACATTTTCATAAGCATTCCTTTGGCGTTAAGCATGTTATGCGGTTTAGGCAAAATGTTTTTAGCAAGTCCTAAAGGGGTTGGCCTATTACCTGCTACCCCTACGTATTCCTATCCCTAAACCCTTAAGAAAACAAACAAACATGAAATCATTAAAATACGCAATATTAATAGCGGCCCTGTGCACGGGACTCTCCTCCCTGGCACGTGCGACCGTAACCGACTTAGGTGAAGTACACCTACACGATAGCGGCGACCATACTGAGCTGGCCGGATTCATAGCGGCCGGCGGCGACGCGGATGCCACTCTTTGTGCTAAGCTTGGACCCACCGGCTCCCCTGGCACCACCACTTTCGGCGGGACTATCACCTTTAGCGTGAACGCCGCCGACAATACTCTTCATGTCGAATGGGACATGACCGGGACAGGCCACTTGGTCTGTGGCTTCGCAACGAAGGACGGCGATGGAACCCTCGTCCACTACTATTCGGTCGCCGCTGATCAGGGTACCACCGGCAGCGCCAATCTCATAGTACCCGGCAATGGCGCGAGTGCGTTGTCACACCTGGATGTGTTCTGCTGCGTCGGCAGCGTAACAACTCCGGATAGCGGCACGACCGCGATGCTCCTTGGCGGTGCTCTCACCGGCCTCGGTGTGGTTCGTCGTTACCTCAAGCGCTAAATAACCCTCTAACTCCCAAGAAACAAAACGAAGTGGCCGTTCGATGAACGGCCACTTTTGCTTTGCATCCGAAGGCCTGAGGTTTTGGGGTCACGGAAAGAAGCGCCCGTATTTTACTGGCTCTCCCTTCCGAGCAAGGCCGAACAACACTAGAGTCACGCATGACGATTGAGCTCTAAAGTGCCGGAAAGGCGACGTTTTCCAGCAAGCGGGCGATAAGCTATTCGGCGACAAGGGTTCGGAACTTAATTTGCGAGCGCCTACAGGGCGGAGCGTCGAAATCTTTTACAATTTCGACCGATCTGATGACTGCATTCACGAAGTTGCGAAAAAATTTGACTTTTCTCTTAAACGCGAGCACTTAGGTACTTAAAGCCGCTATGGAACCGCGTGCAGGAGATAGCTTATCGCGCTTGGCTCGGCCTGTGCTATGCCGATAAACAACACCGAACCTATGAAACCACTAAAATACATCGCATTAATCGCGGCTTTGGCAGCGGGGCTCGCCTTAACGGCCAAGGCTGACTTAATCCTATCCCCTTTCGGTGATGTCCCGAAGAATGGCACCGGCATTGGTGGCGGCAATTCGAACAACGCAGAAAACAACTTCTTCCGTTTGCAGCAATACATCATAGCCAATCCGACATTCGGCAGTTTGGGTACTCCCACGTTCGACGGAGCCGAGCGACTTACAAGTAACCTCGGCCAGCCAGTCGATCTCACCGGCTTCTGCTATGCCGTTGTCCATTACGGCGTTGGGCGCGGTGGAGTTAGCGGTTCGGGTGGAGGAGTCGCTTTCTTCCAAATCACGAACGATTCAGACACCTTCCCACAGAATGGCTCCGGCCCGAATGGTTTCGGCGGGATTTCCTCGGTCGATTTGTTCAAATGCGTTCCCGGTGTTCCTGACAGTGGCACGACCGCGATGTTGCTGGGAGGCGCGCTCGCCGGACTCGCTTTGGCGCGTCGTTACCTGAAGCGCTAATAACTTCAACCGCAGATGAAGTGGCCGTTCGATGAGCGGCTACTTTTGTTTGTACAGGGATACGGCGCTATTGGGGCAGGCCAGTTGACTGATTAGCGTGGTCGAAAACCGATCGCACCTCCGCGGAATTAAGCATCGCTGCGAGGCTGCGGTGATTGGCAGAGACCGGCGCTTTGTGGTCGATAAGCACCACGAAGGTCGGAGTTAAATGGACCCCCAGGCGATCTGCCAGCGCCCGGTCACGCTGCACGCGAAGCGCCGGCGCCGAGTGGGGATCGGCAAGAAGGGATTGCACCTGCGGGGTCGCCAACCCGAGCTCGCGCATCAGTCCAAGATATCCATTTTGATCGAGCTGATGCGGCTCACGGTAAAGCCGATCAACAAAGCGCCAGAATTTGCCCTGTTCCGCAGCGATTTCGCTCAGGATGGCCGCTGTTTCGCTCGTCTCGTGACCACGTATTCCGTACAAAGGCCGATGGCGAAAGATCACCTGCACGTGGTCCGGATGCGCTGATTGATAATCCATCAATGGGCCGTGAACTGCTCGGCAAACCGAACACCAAAGATCTGAAAATATAATGATCTTAATCGGCGCATTCGCCGGCCCGCGGCTGTTCTTCCCGTCCACCAGATCCGCCACTGGCACAGCCGACAATATCTCCGGAGCGATTGGCGCAGCGGCGGCATTTCGTTCCATAAACCAGATGCCTGCTCCAATCGCAAAAAGCGTAATGCCCGCCACACGCCATAAAAAAAATGCGGGGACGGGCCGCAGCCGACGCTTTGTGCACCACAAGCAGATCGATAGTACGAAGAGAATTGCCATCGCCAGGGCCGAAGCCATGCACCAGTAGCAGGTGGCGTGAATAACAAAATGCGCGTAGAAAAGCAGTCGCGCGCTCACGATCGTACCAACACCTGTCAGCGCGACGAGCGCAAAACGAGTCCATCGCGGTCTATCCAAACGCATGATCAGAAGCAGCGTCGCGATGTAGGCGACGACTCCGAAAAACGCGATTGGTATGCCGGCGAAACTTGAGCTTCGGTCCGAGGCGACTGCAACACAGCCGTTGCTGCTTCCGCATGGTACTGGAAGCTTTAAAATATGCCCGGCACTAAGCACTGCCGCAGCAAACAGTCCTCCGAACGCGACCAATGAAGCCGCGACGGGAAGAGAGAAACCAGGGGGTTTCCATCGTTCGCTTTGGTCGTTTGCTGGCATCCTTCAGATTGGACGCTGCCGCTGTGTCTTTTGGTTTGTTTTCAAAGCAGAAGGCAATGACGGGGAAGCCTTGAATCGGCAACTCTGTTTTCGATGCGTACTCTGAGGATCAAAACCGTAATGATATTGCTGTCACCGCCACACTCCAGACCGTTTTCCGATTTACGCCGCTGGGATGGCTTCTCTCAAACTATCGGCCTGTGCTATTAGCTAAACGTTGCAGGCGACCGCCATGGCGGAGGATGTCGAGGCACGAGATAGCGGTTCGCTAGATTTTCGACGTTACCAGGGAATTTCCCGGAGTTAGCGGGGATAGAATCCCGCTGAACGCATCGCGACCAAAATTTCACACTAGACAATCGGGACATCATCAGAAATCGGTTTCGATTCTGCCGGCCCGCTCTTTCGTAGCCGCTGCCCCTCCCCCCGGTGCAACCACCAAAGCACGACAAACAATGGCACGAGTGACGCGACGAAAAATACCGGGCCGCCGCGGCGATGAATAACGCTATGAATCATCTGCGGGCCAATGTGCACGCAGAGCAACGATATGACGAGAATGCGCAAGCCATTGCGTAAAAGCCCCAATGGAATCACTGCGCACACCAGTAGCGCACGCCGCCAGGTTGTGTGCAAAAACATGTTTGCGGCCAAAAGGCTGGTAATCACCAACACCAGGCTCGACCTGATACCGCTGCATTCTTTGGCCACCTCAATGGTTATCCCAGGGAGCTGAAAAACCGTTCCCGCCCGCAGCACCGGGGTGCCGCTCATTAGGAACAACCAGTTAGCTACTTCCGAAGACGCTTGCTTGGACGCGTTCTCGAGGAAATCAACGGCCGCCTCCGGCAATGGGACCATGAAAGCTAGGAAAAAGAGCGGAAACATGGCAGAGCGCGCCCATTTGCTTCCCAGAAATAAAAATGTCCCGGCGATTACAAAACACACAAATGAGAGCGCTATCAGCGTCATGTAGTCGTTCTGGCCGAGTTCGGTAAAGTGCAGGGCAGCCAGGAGCGCGCCAGTTCCTGCTGCTGTCCAGAGCAGAGCGTATCCCCAGGCGCTGTTCAGTTCGCGCGAAAGCTGTTTCCATCGAATATATATTAGATAAGCGGTGACGAACGGAATGAGGAGGACGTAGGAATGCACATCACTGTGGCGCGCATAAGTCACAAACTCACGCAATGGCAGAGCAAACGCCCCGCACAGGATGACAAGATAGATACACCAGGCGGCAAAGCGTCGGCTCATCACTGCGCCTGTATTTGCAGGCCCGATTCCGTTGCTCGCGACGTGATTAGCGATATTTGGTAAACTCAAAGTTCTCCTCTGCAATTAAGGACTATGCGTCGCCGGGCCAATTGGTAGCAAATAGGGTGGAGCTCTGCGAGCCTGAGTCTCACGCTTTCCAGACCCTGGCTTTCGACTGCGTAACCGCAGCCATGGCATTGCGAGTATCGACGACGCAATCAGTCCAATCCGCCAGCTCACCATAGTTCACCGAACTGTGATTCGTCGCTATTAAGACCAAATCGAAACTCCGCACACTGGTCCGATTCCACCTAATCGATTTCTTTCCCGCCCAGCGCGGATGTTCACGGGTAGGTTTTATCACCGGCACGTATGGATCGTAATATTCGACTTGCGCGCCGCGGTCCGCCAGCAAGCTCATCAGTAAGTAGCTGGGTGACTCACGCTCATCATCCACATTGGGCTTGTAGGCAATGCCAAGAATTAAAATGCGACTGCCCCTGACCGCTTTGCTGCGAGCGTTTAAGGCGTCGGCGACGCGGCGAACTACATACTCGGGCATCCAGGTATTAATCTCGCCAGCCAGCTCGATGAAGCGCGTGTTGTGTCCATATTCGCGCGCTTTCCACGTTAAATAGAATGGATCAATCGGGATACAGTGCCCGCCGAGTCCAGGTCCGGGATAAAATGGCATAAAACCGAAAGGCTTGGTTTTGGCGGCTTCAATAACTTCCCAGATGTCAATTCCCATCGCGGCGTAAACCATCTTTAGCTCGTTAACCAGCGCGATGTTGACGCTGCGAAAAATATTTTCCAGGAGCTTGGCTGCTTCCGCTACTCGACAGGATGAGACCGGCACGAGCCGCTTGATCGCGATCGAGTAAAGCGCCACTGCCTTTTTCAGGCAGGTCGGGGTTAGGCCCCCAACGATCTTGGGAATCGTGGCTACGACACTGTGGGGGTTCCCGGGATCTTCCCGCTCCGGTGAAAAAGCCAGATGAAAATCGACGCCCGCTTTCAGCTTCGAATTCTCTTCGATTGTCCGCCGCAGATCCTCTTCGGTCGTTCCCGGATAAGTGGTCGATTCCAGAACCACCAGCGCACCTTTTTGCAAATGCGGTGCGATCTTGCGTCCGGTTTCAATGATAAACGAAATGTCCGGTTCACGATTTTTACTCAGCGGTGTCGGCACGCAAATAATCACTGCCTCGGCTTTTTTGATCCGGCTGAAGTCCGTTGACGCGGTCAGCCGTTTTGCCTTTAAGACCTCGCCGATCGTCTTCGCCGCAATATGCTTGATGTAACTGCGACCACGATTGACCTGATCAACCTTGGCCCGGTCGATATCCAAGCCGATTACTTCTGCGCCTGAACGCGCAAACTGAATTGCGAGTGGCAATCCCACATAACCTAAACCAACGATACAGATCTTCACATTTCTCAAGGATCTTGAGCCTAAACTCAATCTACGCGCTTACAGGATATATTGATGAACGATAATAGCAGAACAGGTTCCACGCAGCTGAATTAGCGGATGGCGGTTTTGCTTTGCGGACGTGTTAGTTTGGTAAAAGCCTTCGTCCTGACACAGCGGGCCATTGTACTACAATCATGGGGGCGATTAGGGCGAAAAAGGACATATTATTTCGATTTGGGATTTGCGGCACAAGCTCCTCGAAACGAATGGCTTAAGCCCTCGCTTCCGGAATTAGGAAAACTTTCAGGCCGAAAGCAACCCCGCTCAGCAACACAACGTGAGAACGGGACCGAGACTCGTGATTTGCTCCGCATCCAAGTCTGCCAGGTCTAATTGGATCGGAAACTCGTTCTCAATCGCGCTGATCATCTCGAGAATTCTGAAGGAATCGATCACGCCGTTCAGCAAGAAATCGAAGTCGTCGGCGAGATTATCTGGCATCAACCCGACTTCCGATTTGCTTGCGATATTTATCCAGAAGAAACTGGCGAATGCTTGCCTCCGTAATCTCTTTCATGGAAGCAGGCGAAAAAGTCAGCGCGCTTATATGCCCGCCTAGGTTCTAAGAAGCACAAAAGATAACGGAAAATGCACAATTCGACACAAAAACACACGAAAGTGCAAAAAGAATGCACGGCGATCTCTGCCAGCCCCGCGTGCGCGGAATGGAGACTGCCGGCTTCGGCAAACTATCGAAACCAGTCGGCGAGTAACCTTACTCGCCGTTGCCGTTACCCTTGCTAACGTAATCGCACTGTTTCACTGAGGTGGTATCTTCAATCGCCCAAAGAGAATAGGAACCTGCATTGTTTACAACCACGTAGACACGTCCGCGGATGGCATCTGCCGCGACCCCCATCGGCGTGTTTCCCGTCCCTAGAGAAAATATCGCCACGCGCTGGCCTCGCACGTCGTTGGCGTCGGCAACCGCGGTTATCCCCCGAACATCAATCTTTTTCCCAGCCGGGTTGAGCAGGTAGATGTGGCGCAGAGCATTGTTGACTGCTATCTGGCCCCCTGGAGTATAGCCCAGTGGAATAGTGTATTCTACATTGTCGGTTCCGGCATTGATGATTTGCAGGTTGTTTCCTGAAGTGGCAAACAGTTTCGATTTGTGCTGATCAACCGCCAGGACGGTGCCCAAACCGGTCGATGTCACGGCAAAAGTGTTTGGATTCACCTCCTTGGAAATACCGCCGGACTGGACATGGAGCTTCCCGTTAAGTGGATTAACGACGATAGGCCCCATTGTACCCCCAGTCGCAATCGGCCCCGCAATCAAGGCGAATGTGTCGGCATCGAACACAAAGACCGGATCATTTCCCGCGCCACATTGCGCGCCTACCCAGAACCGCCGGTTGAAACAATCGAAGGCAGTTTCTCCGGGGCAGAAGCCTACTGTATTGGCATTAATTTGGGTATTCGTGCTGCCCGAATAGGTCAGCACTTGTCCACCAGCTAAATTCCCGGTCCAGAAATTGTCGTTCTTCACGTCCCAGTTCACGCCGTTGCTGTTGCTTATAGTCGTCAAGACGGTGAGAGTTTTTCCGTCAATAACCGTCAGAGTACCTCCCGAAGAAAAGTCAGCAGAAACGTAAACGCGATTTAGAACTTTATTAACTGCGATCTGGCCGCCCGCTGAGGTTGCCGGAATTGGAATTTTGGTAAGGACATTTTGAGCAGCCGCGCCCGCTGTGCTCAATAGCAGGAGCAGTAACGTGCACATGACCGATGACCCCAGTTTCCTTGGTGTTCTATTGGCAAATCCTAGTGTTCTCATAATTGCTCCTTTTCGGTAGTCGGCGAGTAACTTACTCGCCGTTGCCGTTACCCTTGTTAACGTAATCGCACTGTCTCACTGAGGTGGTATCTTCAATCGCCCAAAGAGAATAGGAACCTGCATTGTTTACAACCACGTAGATAAGTCCGCGGATGGCATCTGCCGCGACCCCCACCGGCGTGTTTCCCGTTCCTAGAGAAAAGTTCCCGATCAACTGGCCTCGCACGTCCGTGGCGGTCGCAATCGCAGTTATCCCCCGAACCTCAACCTTATTCCCAGCCGGGTTGAGCAGGTAGATGTGGCGCAGAGCATTGTTGACTGCTATTTGGTTCCCTGGAGTATAGCCCAGTGCAATAGTGTATTCTACTTTGTCGGTTGCGGCATTGATGATTTGTAGGTTGTTTCCGAAAGTGGCAAAGAGTTTCGATTTGTGCTGATCAGACGCCAGCACGGTGCCCAAAGCGGTCGTTTTCACGACAAAAGTGCTTGGATTTATCTCCTTGGAAACACCGCCGGACTGGACGTGGAGCTTCCCGTTAAGTGGATTAACGACGATAGGGCCCATTGTACCCCCAGTCGCAATCGGCCCCGCAATCAAGGCGAATGTGTCGGCATTGAACACAAAGACCGGATCATTTCCTGCGCCACATTGCGCGCCTACCCAGAACCGCCGCTTCTTGCAATCGAAGGCAGTTTCTCCGGGACAGAAGCCTACTGTGTTGGCATTAATTTGGGTATTCGTGCTGCCCGAATAGGTCAGCACTTGCCCACCGGCTAAATTCCCGGTCCAGAAATTGTCGTTCCTGATGTCTACGTTCACGCCGTTGCTGTTGCTTATAGTCGTCAAGACGGTGAAAGTTTTTCCGTCAATAACCGTCAGAGTACCTCCTGAAGAAAAGTCAGCAGAAACGTAAACGCGATTTAGAACTTTATTAACTGCGACCTGGCCGCCCGCTGAGGTTGCCGGAATCGGAATTTGGGTAAGGACATTTTGAGCAGCCGCGCCCGCTGTGCTCAATAGCAGGAGCAGTAACGTGCACATGACCGATGACCCCAGTTTCCTTGTTGCTCTCATGGCAGATGCGACTGTTCCCATAATTGTTCCTTCCTGTTTCAACGGCTCGAGCTGTCGCCCTGCGACACAACGCCTCAGCTTCTTTAAATTGGCCTAATTTTGTCCGCGATCGCGAGGAAATACAAGGTTTTTCTGATCTATTATAAATGTAAGGTCTTAGCCTATTCCCGTGGGATTTGTTATGGGATTGTGGCTCTGACGGGCGATGGAGGAATGCTCAGGACACATCCGATGTCGACTTCAGCACACCGAACACAGCCAGCGTTTCAAGAACCGAGACGTTTGTCAATATAGGAATTATAAGCCATTCGATGACAACAAATTGCGCCAGTAATTCTCGCCGCAAAATGCTCACGTGTGGCGACCGCGACTCCCGGCTTCATGTTACGTCTGGCTCGGGGGGACTTCGTCGAATTGGTTTCAGACCTTTTGCAAATTCCTTTAATGTCACGTCGAGTCTAAGCGGGACGTCCACAGTTGCAACTGGCTGCGCCGGATTGCCTTGTACCATAGTTTTCGGCGGGACCGACTTTGTGACCACGCTTCCGGCAGTGACGATTGATCCGCATCCGATTGTGACGTTCGGCAACACGATAGCCCCTGGTCCGACGGTGGCGTCCTCCTCGATAACTACACCTCGCTGTTCGCGGAAGTGCGCTATGATTGTGGCGCGTATTTGAACTGTCGCACGGTCGCGGATGGTGACGAGATCCGGTCGCGACGTTTCTATAATCGCGTCATACCCGATCCACACGTCCTTGCCGATGTTAACACCCCGCCACCGGTTGAGCCACACGCGCCAGGTCGTCGCACCCGGCGCATGGCGAGCGAGTGCCTGAAGCATCCGATTCTTAAGCCCTGGAAGAAACCGTTCCCGCATCCTGTCACCTTTCTAACAGCATCCAATATATCCCCGGAGCCAAACTCTGCGCTATCAAGGAACGATGCGCTGCCGATATGCGGAAAACTCCCAACAAGTCGACAATTGAATGTTTGAAGACTGCCGCAGGCTCTCTCGGCACCTCCAAGTATCGCTGTAAAATAGGGGCCGTCAGTTTGGAAATCCATTCTGACACCCGCGCCAAGTAGCGTTCGATCTTGGCCAGATCTGTCAATTGCACAAGGTCTAGCATATCGTGTCGAAGATCTGGATGGATGATTCTCGACAAACGCAAGATTGTAGCCCGAGCAAGCGGGTCCTCCAAGCAAGATCGGATCGCCGAATCAAACGTCGCCGATTAACACTGGGCTCCATTCCCATCGCGCTCCTCCAGAATACAAACGCCCAGATGGAGTCCAACCCCGTAGTTGACAACAACATGAAGTCGACCGCGCTGACCGCGATGCAGCTTCGCCAATGAAATCACCGAATCAGTCGCGCCACAGTGCGCCCGTTCCGAGATTTCATCCATGACATGTTCTACCTTGGGTAAGCGCAAGTAGCGCGTCACCATCTTCCAAGTGTCTGGAAAAATGTTCGGGTAATGAATCACAACATCGCTTCCAGCCAGATTTAATCCTAATTCGGTTGCGAGAGTTTGCAGCATGTCGACCGTTCGTTTCACAATCTCCACCAAAGGAACCAGTTTCCGTGTCGTTGAATAGTAGCTTATTCCAAGTAGCTGATAGCCGCGTTTCTCGTGTCCAACTACAAATGCCGAACTATGATCGGAACCAAGAATTCTTTCCCGCAGCAAATCGAAAGGGAGCCCCGGAGACTCCATCGGGGGCCGGCTATCAGCCATTACGCAAATCACCGGACCCTCATTCGAATCAGAGAAAAGACCGCCCGCGGCAATTAAGAGCGATAGAAACCCGGCGCAACCGCTGGCGAAGGAACAAAAATAAGGGAGATGATCGACTTTCAGTTCCTCCATCACCGCTGCCGCAAAGTAATGATTTCGCGTCGCTCCGATTTTGTCATCAGGCTCAATCGGCAACACGGCGCTCTCGGCGTGACAGTGCTGAAAAACCAAGGCACGCGCGTCCCCTGCTTCCTTTAGGGCCGCGGCAACGGGCACAGCAGTCAGCGCCAGCAGGGTTTCATTGTCAGCGAGGCCTAGACAGTGGCGATAACCCATGGCAGCGAGCGTCTCGACTGCGTTGGTCAAAAGCCCCTCATTCTTCAACTGCTCAAGATCACGCCGCAAACTACCGAGCCGGTAGTTAAAACCATACACAAAGATTGGAGACTGCTGATAAAGGAGCTTCATCGCCTGATCGTTAGACTAGTCAGATTATACGCCGGCAGAAGGGTCGGTCTTTGCATTCTCGGCTACGTAACGGGAAAGCGGACCGAGAATCGTAATCTGCTCCGCATCTAGGGTAGCCATGTCCAGTTGCAAGTGAAATTCATCTTCAATCGCGCTGATCATCTCAAGAATTCCAAAGGAATCGATCACACCCTGAAGAAGGAAATCAAAATCATCGGGAACAGTCCCGGTATCCAATCCCAGCTCTTTAATTGGTTGGGCGTACTTTGTCAGAAGAAAGTTCCGCACTTGTTCAGGGATGATGCGATTCACTGGGCAAACGAGCTAACCATCTTAAATCATTGGCCTTTTAACGACACGCCCTTTCTCGACAGGGCATGGCTGATTTCATCGTAACTTCGCAACCGCTCAATTTCATCCAGATCGAATTCCGCCCGGAATGTCCCCTGCAAGTCTGCGATCAGTTGCACCATGGCGAGCGAGTCCCATGATCCAATTGCTTGTTGCGTGATCTGCTTCGACGGGGTGTCCGCCGGCAGATCGAAAAAATCAACCAGCAGTTGGTGCAGTTGATCGCTATCGTTCATTGCTTCTGTTATGCACAACAATCCAGGATGGTGACGGATGCGCCTCAATCGGTTCCAAGCGGTACTGTACCGCTGAGGAATCACGCGCGACACTTTGCAGACCGACTTTGTCGTAGAACTTTGCCGCCAGCGCGTTCTTTGCGGTCGCGCGATATTCCGCATCCAATTTCCGAACTCCTTGCGCAAGGGCGCGACTGACCATCGCCGACCAAAGAGCATCTTCCACTCCGCGCCCAAGCGCCCGGCAACTAACCAGGAAACTATCAATTTGTAATGCATTGCTATCATTACTGGGAACTGCCAGCGAGAGCGCGACGATTCCCTGTTCTCCAAACTTGTCGCGTAGCCGCAATGTTAGTAGGATCGACCCCGGCAACTCCAACATCGCTTGAACCTGCCCGCGCCCATGGCGCCGGGTGGTGAGATTGAACTGGTTCGTCTTCCCGAGCATCGTCACGACACGCTCCATATTCGATGGGCCGATCTCTTCGATTGTCGCCTCCATTTCCAGCGACTTGAGAAACGCTTCTAAATCGTCCTGGTGCGCTTCAACATCTCTGACCGCGCGCACGGTGTAATCACGGTAGCGGAGGCGGTCCTCCACACTCACAGCCAACGAATCAAACGCGTCTGTTTCCCACAACGACCGGAGCGTTTGCAATGGATCGGAACCTTCATTGAGAATTAATACTTCGGGTAGGTATTGCCGCATCTGCTCACGCTCGTAATCGGAGTCATCGACAAAAGCAAAGCTGTCGACCCCAAGGCCCAGCTCGCGGGCTGCTTCGCGCAAATTTTCATGCTTATGGTTCCAATTGATCTTGCGCACCGCAAAATCCTCCCACTTTAGAAGCATCTCTGGCAAGGAATCAAAAACTTGCCGAACGTCCGGTTCGTTGTTCTTGGAAAGTACCACCAGTAATACCCCACGATTTCGCAATTCGAGCAACTCCCGCTGGATGCGCATATGAACGTTGCCTGGAAAATCGTGACCAAGTTTGAGACCGGCTACGCCATCCTCGCCTACGACGCCGCCCCAGAGCGTGTTGTCTAAGTCAACGGCCAGCCCTTTGCGACCGGGCACAATTAGCGGACGTAAACATCGCGCGATGAACAGCGCCAGCGCGACCTGCCCTTTGGCGCTCAACGGTTGCCGGGCCATGAGATCAAGTGTCGCATCCGCGTGACTCTTGCCCTCGAACGCAGCCCATCCTGCAACATCGAGCACATGCACGCCGCCATCGCGTGTCGCGAGCTGGTGAATCTTTTGATTGGTGCGTCCTACTGAAGCAAACAGTCCGGCGCAGTGCTGGGCGGCGAATACCACATTCGAAAAGTTCACCGGAAGCGCGATTGTTGAGAGAAACAGTGGAACTCCATGAGCATTCTTTTGATGGAGGCTAACGACTCGCTCTACTCTTTCAAGGAACTGATCGACGCTGGCCACAAGCTGCTCCGGGAAGCCGTTCGTAAAAGGATAGAGCAAATCAGGTAGCGCTTCCTCGATCCGCCAAAGAATGATGCGGGCATGGGCCGGTTCCTTTGATTCTTGTGAAACTTGAGCTTCTATCACATCGAGCGGCGCCAGCCGGAGATTGGCGCGACTCGGAATGCAATCAAGGGCGAGTTGAATTGCCGGTAGAATGGGCTCGAGATTGTAGGTGCTGAGCAGTTCCACATCCAATCGTGGGCCACGCTGCTCCGGATCTAATTCGTCCAGCAGCCGTAACGCGCGGCGGATCTTCGATAGGCTCGCTGATTCAAACGCCTGCACAACCGCGTTCTTCTGAACGTCGGGAAAACGGCGCACCCACTGACGTACCAAGTTCAAGGTTTAGCGCGTGTCAGCATGAATTGCGGCCCGTACCGCCATGCCCGACCGGGAGAGGGCATGCGCTCGCTATCGTTGCTCATCTGCCACCTCAGTGAAGTGTCGCGGCCTTTGATCTCTGAGGAACCGTTTCACCCTCGCCCCCAGTGTGACTCTTCGGTCGTTCCTGGATCGTAGCTCAGCATCGGCACGGTGTTCTACAAACAGGTCTGTTAACGTAAAAGTGGATACCCGTACCATTTTAGTAATGGGGCAGAAATAAGTGTAGATAAAGTGAAATCAACCTTTGATAATTCGGTGACCCAGCGTTCATCTTTAATCACCTTAATTCCATCCATGCTCGACCAACGACTGGGATTTCCCCAGATGCCGTGAGAAGTAGGCGCATGAAAAATTCCGTTTTGATCCCGCGAAATTGGGGGGAGACCGAGCTGATTAAGGATTTTATTTACTTCCAATGTAGGGTTGTCGACAAGATCCTCGTACCGAAGAATGCTACTTTGACATCGCCGCCTACGCAAAATCTCAGCTTGTAGATTGTTTGCAACCCACGCTAAGGCGGACCAATAGGCAGGAAACTGCGGCATGAATTCATGTTTCCCAAGTTCCATTCGAGCTTTCGCTTTCTTCCACGAGAAGGCGCACCCACGACTGTCGCGAACTAAATGGACGAATGTAACATCAAGTTTTGTGTTGGAAACAGCGAGACCAAAGAAGGGCTCCTTTGAGGAATCTATGATTACTCTGCAACCTGTTTGGTCATGGATAGCTAAATAAACAGATTCGATTTGATCTAAAAAACGTTGGTAATGTTGATTATCTGACGCGTGTCCTTTGCGAACGAGGTCCCTGAAAAAGCCCCAAAACTGCGGAGCATCGGGCGATCTATCTTCTGCAAAATCGCGCGATGGAAGAACTTTTAAGATACTTTTCCAAAAGGGGCAATCCATCCATTTGGAGCTGCACCCACAGTAGCTCTCATTTCTAACGCGTTCTGCCCAAAGATATGTCATCTCGCCCACGGCAATAGTACCTGGAGCCATAGAGAGCAGTTGCTCCAAAAGCGTGCTGCCACTTCTGGTATAGCCCAGAATAAAGACTACTTTGACATCACTGCTTTGGTTTGAGCTACGAGTTGTATTCCCGTTTGTACCGTCTTCCATGACACAGAATGCATTGACTAAGTCTGCGCCAAATCGCGTCCCTGCTTCGACCTAAACGGATTAACCCGCTGCGATCTCAAACCCGGGGCGCAGACTGCACTAAGCATATACTCAATACAAGACCAGACTGTGAATTCACTTTTGACATTTATAAGCCCGACTTCTCGCAGTTAACTCACAAAGGGCTCGCCGGCGTGCGCAAACATAACATAGGTGGGACCAAGCGTCCCTCCGTCTAGCCAATAAACGGACGGACATTAACCTCTGCTCACTTTACAGGAGTAAGGAGGAAAGCGGATGGGGGAGCGGGCGCGCATGGGGAACCTTCGCTCGGATCAGTGCCCATGTGCATTTGGTGAGCAGCTTCGCCCATCGCCAAAATCGCCCCTTTCCTATTGATCGCGTGCGCTTCGACCAGCACTGCGCCGGGAGGCAGCGAAGCTGCATTATTCAAGTCTAGCATTCCTGTTTCCCGCGTCCACACGAAAGCGTGATCTCCCGACATGGTTGCGAAGGCTCCGACTATGGTGCCAGAATCGTTGATGGCAAGAGCGCGGCTCGAGCTTCCGCCGGGCAGAACCCCTACTTCTTCCATTCCACCGCTCTTGGTCCAAAGAAAGGCTCGCATTCCAACTGGACCTCTGGAATAACCAACCACGTCGCCGGCATTGTTAACCGCCACCGCTTCGGCGGAAGAATCCCCAGGTAACGTCCCAAGGTCGCGCGCACTGCCATTTGTCCATAGTACTGCTCGATCGCCGTCGCCACCACCCGAGACGCCGGCGACCTCATCCGAATCGTTTAAATCATTCGCTCTGCTGTACTTTCCACCCGGTAGTACGCCAAGGTCACGGACACCGCCCTTTCGCGACCAGAGAAGTGCTCGCGTCCCATTCGGTCCAGAAGAATAGGCGGCGATATCGCCATGCTTATTTATCGCAACAGCCTGTCCACAAGTGTCACCAGGTAGAACAGGTAGGCGCTGTAGCCCGCCTTTTTCGGTCCAGAGAAAAGGGAGGATCGCCGTCGCCGTATTTGATGCACCGGTGATTTCCCCGGCATCATTGATTCCAGTCGCGGAACTGTAGTCTCCCCCCACAAAAGCACCAAGATGCTTGCCGTTCGAGTGAGAGTTGCTCCAGACCGCAGCTCGCTGTGCCCCTTTGCCATCCCCTGTTTTGCGGCCCACGATCACTCCCAAATTGTTTAGCTTTGACGGAACCTGGGTCGTGTCGTCGTTCGTAAGTTCCGTCACGAGGTAAGCGGCGGTTTGACCGAGCAAACTGCGCTCAGCACAAAATTGCGCCGCAGAAATTAGGATGAGGCTGAGCACTGCTATTCGGTAGGCAAGCATACGCGTCGATCGCGTTGTGAATTTAATTCTCATCGTGTTTCTCCCTGACATGCTTCGACGAGCGCGATTGCTTGAACGATGGAGAGTGCCCGATTGACCTGGCGAGGGTGAGCGGTCGGGCTCGGAGTTGGAGTTGGTATTGGTGTCATGGTCCGGAGGTCACCGTGATAACAACGTTATCAGTTGCGGAAAGTTGACCATCATTAGCTGTCAGCTGCAGTGTATAAGTGCCGGCTTTGGAGAATTGCGCGGTGGTCACTGCCTGGGAGGCGTTGCCGAAGGTTACCTTTCCAGCGCCGGTGAGCTTTTTCCAACTGTAAGTTATCGATCCATTGGGCTGGCCATCATCGGTGGCTGATCCATTCAAGGTCACAGTATTAGCGGGAAGGGTGATTGATTGGTCCGGACCTGCATTTGCAACCGGTGGCATGTTCACGTGATCGATCGTGGCGGTCGAGTTAAAGACATTACTGTGGCTTGTAACGGCAAGACCAATGAAGAGACTGGCACCCATTGCGACGCTGTTGCTTCCGGCAGACGTCCAGGTGACGCCATCACTGGAATAGAAACTGGCCAGGGTATTGCCCGTTCGCGTCAGCTTCAGCCAGTAGGGAACGACAAGCTGAGTGCCTGTGGCGGTGGTGGTGGCTGTAGTGCCGTTGGTTTTGGTTCTGCGTTGGAAGATGATTGAGGTCGAAGGAGTGATGACCACGGCTGCGTATTTGGAGCCTGCAGTCAGAGTTTCACGAATCATCACCCCAGCCTTGGCTGAAGGATCGCTGTTTTTCTGAG
>Ga0193750_1000099_pt1 | contig 28631 bp, 23 predicted proteins | sample L1c1metaG_FD_160569 | JGI IMG/M metagenome (GOLD analysis project Ga0193750, IMG submission 160569) | Soil microbial communities from a riparian zone of the East river system, Colorado, United States - L1c1 | ecosystem: Environmental > Terrestrial > Soil > Riparian zone | place: USA: East River... | reverse complement strand
ATTGACGATTTGAAAACCGGTCCCGGTAAGGCCATCGCGAAAATCCAAGGTAGCGCCGCTCAGATAAGAAGCGCTCTCGTTGTCGATGAAAAACTCGACGCCATCGCGCTCGACCACTGCGTCCCCGGTCTTCTTTTCATCCAGCGTCATCTCGTAATGCAGCCCCGAGCAACCCCCTTTCGTGATCTGCACGCGCAGACCTTTTCCGGCGCTTTCCTTCTGCGCATCGAGCAGGCTGCGAAGCTGCCGGGCCGCGTTCTGGGTGACCTCGATCATCGTCGCACAAATTACGATCTGAGCGCACTTAAGTCAAAAATGCGTCGCGGCTGGAAAAGGGTTTTTCTTCGCAATCAGCAATCAGAAATCTACAATCAGCAATTAGATGTCTCGCATCCGATTGCTTCCCGAAACCGTCGCCAGCCAGGTGGCTGCCGGTGAGGTCGTCGAACGGCCGGCATCGGTCGTGAAGGAGCTGGTCGAGAACAGCATCGACGCCGGCGCCCGGAAGATCGACATCCTGATTCGACGCGGAGGGATCTCGCTCATGCGTGTGATCGACGACGGTTGCGGAATGGACCGCGACGACACGCTCCTTTCACTCGAGCGGCATGCGACCAGCAAAATCCGGTCGGTTTCGGATCTGGAAGCGATCGGCACTTTGGGTTTTCGCGGCGAAGCGTTGCCGAGCATCGCCAGCGTATCGCGATTTCGCCTGACGACTCGCGAACCAGACGCAATTGCCGGAACGGAGATCGTCGTCAACGGCGGCAAGATCGACATCGTCCGCGACGGTGGAGAAGCGCCGGGCACGCAAGTAGAAGTGCGCTCGCTTTTTTACAACGTGCCTGCGCGTCGCAAATTTCTTCGCGCGGAAAATACCGAGAGCCGCAACATCGAGCATCAATTGCATTTGCAGGCGATCGGTCACGCCCAAGTCGCCTTCACTTTCGCACGCGACGAACGGGTTGTGTTTCAACTTCCGGCGACTGCGGCGCTCACCGATCGAATTCGCGATCTCTACGGAAACGAATTGCTGGCGCAGCTGGTTCCGCTGAACGGCGTCGGCTCATCTCAAATCCGAATTACCGGACTGATCGGTCAGGCGGGATTGAGCCGGCAAACGCGTGCGCAGCAGCTCGTTTTTGTGAACGGACGCGCGATCGAGAGTCCGCTCATCACAATGGCGGTTCGCGAAGGCTATCACACCGCGCTGATGAAAGGACAATATCCAGTGACTTTCCTTTTCCTCGAAGTCGATCCCGGCGACGTGGACGTGAATGTGCATCCGGCGAAACGGGAAGTTCGTTTCCGGGATCCCAACGGAATTCGCGAAGCTGTCGCGCGTTGCATTCAGGAAACGCTCGCGCGCGGTCGCGCCGATTGGCAGGAAAAATTTCGCGCGCCGACGCCGGTTCCGGCACAACCGGCTGTCGATCTAACTCTGCGGCCGCAAGTCAGTGTTCCCGAAGAATCGCATCGCGAATTGCCGCAACTTGAGTCAGGTAGGGGCGGTTCACCGAACCGCCCGCAAACGCAAGTCCGGCCCCGACCGATTGAAGTCAATCGCCCCTACCAGGAAGCGACGCCACAACAGCAATTCCAGATCATTGGCGTGCTTAATAAACTTTATGTGTTGATGGAAAACGCGGACGGTCTGGTGCTGGTCGATCAACATGCCGCGCACGAACGGATTCTGTTCGAAGAACTTCGGCGACGCATGGAAGAGCAGGGGGTTCCGTCGCAAAAATTGCTGATCACGCAAACGTTCGAGTTGCCGCCGCGCGATGCCGATTGGATCGAACAGAACATGTCGATCTTACAGAAAATGGGAATCGGGATCGAGAGCTTCGGACCGAACACATTTAAGATCGACAGTCTCCCGGGTTTTCTCAACGTGGCCGACGGCGCGCAATTCATGCGCAAGGTGATCGACGATCTCAAGAGCGCGAGCGACCGCAGTTCGCCGTTGCGTTTGGGCGAAGACATGATCGCGAAAACTGTTTGTCGGCACGCGGTGAAAGCGAACGATCCGCTTCGCTATCTCGAAGTGGAGAAGCTCATCCAGGATTTACTTGAATGCGATCTGCCTTACTGCTGTCCGCATGGCCGTCCGACGATGATTCAAATTTCAAACGCCGAGCTGGAAAAGAAATTCGGCCGCAAAGTCTGACCATCCGGACAAGACGCAGAAAAACTCGACTGCTTTAAGCAGTCGAGTTTTTAGTCAGACGGTCGGCAATTGTCTCTCAGCGCTCGCAGCGAGTCCGGTAAGACGAAAAGATCAATTGTGCATTCTCGCGGTAGTGGCTCAGTTTCAAAATGAGCCAGCGCCGTTCTCTCGTGTTGAACTTGACTGCTTTAAGCAGTCAAGTTTAGATGAGGCATGATGCATTCCGAGGTGACGTTGCTGGATGTTCTGTTCCCAAAAGTGAGGGCGGAGATTTTGAGAGCGCTGTTCAGCGGGTCGAACAAGCGCCGGTATGTGCGCGAACTGACGCGTGAGACTGGGCTGGCGCTTTGCACTGTTCAAGATGAGTTGCGGAAGCTCAGCGGTATTGGGATCGTGACGAGTTATTCCAATGGATATCATCGATTTTATGCCCCGAACGCCGGTCACCCTGCGTGTCATGAGCTCCGCAGAATTGTCGAGATGAGTGATCGCCTTCCGGGAACGAAGCGATCGACTTTGTTGCGACGGCAGAGCTTCAACGCGAACAAGGCCCGACGTCGTCGGCTTAAACGGTGCATGCTTCGTCCGGATCGCAGCGGCGTAAACTGGAATCTATTTTCTTCGCATCGGCCGAAAACTTGACTGCTTTAAGCAGTCAAGTTTTTAGGGCAGTTAGGCGACGGAAAAGAGTGCCCGCGGAAAAGAGTGCGCGCGGAAAAGGGAGTGCCCGCGGAAAAAGGGGGTGCGCGCGGAAAAGGGAGCGCACGCGAAAAAAGGAGAAACTGCCTGCTCCTTTATCGACCTGTATTGGGACAAAATTGAGACGGAGAATTCCGGCGGGAAAGTATAGAGTTGTTCGGAGCCGGAGAAAATTCGACCGGAAAGCTTGAAGAAGTTGAGAAGTTGATCCGCCTTTGCCAAGGCTACGGCGCGACAGGAAGGTTGAGCTGTTGAGTTGGAAAGCTGAAAGCTGAAACCGGAAAATGTGAAGAAGTGGTTGAGGTGTTGAGAGGTTGAGCGTTCTTAGAATGGAGATCCAAAAAGTAAATGTGCTCGGGATTGGTATTAGCGTGCTCGATCAGGATCGCGCGCGGGAATTTCTCTTCGATGCGGTGCGAAACGGAAAACGCGGATATGTAACTGTTACCGGTGTGCACGGGGTGACCGAAGCGCAGCGCGATCCAGCGTTAAAAGACATTTTTAATCAGGCGCTATTGGTAACGCCCGACGGAATGCCGATGGTTTGGATGGGGAAGTTGCAGAAACATTCATCGATCCGGCGCGTCTATGGACCGGACCTCGTTTTGAATCTGTGCGAGCATTCGCGGGCCAGCGATTTCAGCCACTTCTTCTTCGGCGGTAAACCAGGTGTCGCCGAAGAGTTGGCGCGTGTGTTGCAAACGCGTTTTCCAGGTTTGCGAGTAGCGGGAACATTTTCTCCGCCGTTCGGGCCGCTTAGCAAGGAGGAGAGTCACGCGCTGGCAAACAAAGTCAGGGAAACACGGCCTGATTTCTTTTGGGTTGGCCTCAGTACACCGAAGCAGGAATTCTTCATGGCGGAATACCTGTCGACGTTACCGGACGCAAAAATTTTCATTGGAGTCGGAGCAGCGTTCGATCTCTTGACTGGGCGGATCCCGCAAGCGCCACGATGGATGCAGCGCATCGGTCTGGAATGGTTATTTCGTTTGATTCAGGAACCGAAACGCTTGTGGAAACGTTACCTGGTTAACAACCCTCTTTTCATCATTCGCGCTTGCAGACAGTTATTAACTTCTCGGCCGGGCGGGTGATGGTGAATTGATTTCGAGAGGCCGATATAGGCAAGGCAAACGACGATGAAACTGTTCTACTTTTTGCGCGATGAAATTCGGATGCGGTTGTGGAGGAGGGGATTGGACGTCGTTCGCCGCTTTCGACTAGTCCCGGCGCTGGCCAGCCGGAACATCAACGTCGTCATTGACGTGGGAGCGAATGAAGGTCAGTACGGGATGCAACTGCGACGACTTGGCTATCGCGGGCGGATTATCTCTTTTGAGCCGAACAACGGGTCGTTTCAAACACTTCGTCGGGTAACCGCAAAGGACAAGCACTGGCAGGCCTTTTGCCTCGCGGTAGGCGACAAACATGAAGAACGCGAATTCAATCTAGCGGCCGAGTCCGTCTTTAGTTCGCTTCTAAGTAGCGCTAAGGAAACGAATATTGCCGGTCTCACCAAATTGTCAGAGAAACAAAGGACCGTGGTCGAGAGATTGGATTCGCTTCTGCCGCAACTGTGCACGGGGACAGATCGATTTTTTTTGAAGACAGATACACAGGGCTTCGATCAGCGAGTTGTGGCAGGCGCGGCCGGAATTCTGAATCAAATTGAGGGTATTCAAATTGAACTATCTCTGGCGCCTTTTTATCAAAACCAGCCCCTGATTAGTGAAACGATCGAGTTTCTGAGAGAGAAAGGTTTTGCCCTTTGGGCGGTACAACCGGTCTTTACCGACCGAATCACCGGCCGAACGAGAGAATTGGACGGAATATTCTGGCGGGAATGAGCGACAGTTTCGAACCTGAGGTCCGAGTTCTCGAGATCGGACGCATCCCCCTGTTCAAGTCGGCTTATCCAGACCAAACAACCTGGATCCGGACCGGTTCTTCGCTTGTTCAAGCGGGTGACCGTTACGTGGCATTCCGGACGGGTTTCGCTTCAGTCGTGAATTTACTGTGGAAGCTCGGGCGTGGCCAATTTCAGATCATTCTGCTTCCAGCGGTTGACATTGAGTTTCCAGCGGACGCGACGCTGAGGAAGAAAATACTTCGCCATAGTATTGCGGCCGTTGCTCGCTTGCGGTTGTCCCGCTGGCTTGCGCAAATCTTATTGCGCCCAAAGCAAAACGTAATCGCTTTCCTCGATATCTCCGATTTCCCGCGGATTGCTTCAGTTACCAGGGACATCGTGCCCGATACATTATGTTACTTTAAGCGGGAACTTTACCCGACAGTAAGCTTCTCCGGCGAGTCAGACCAGGGGTGGTGGACGGACCGGACTGAGCCAATCTCGTTGCCGGCGCCGGTGTCATTCGAACCGCCGCTAATACCTAAGCAGACGGACGTTTTCTTTTCGGGCAATATCTATACTCCGGTGCGAGAAGCCGGCCTTCGGGTGCTTGAAAATCTCGCCTCTGGTGGACTGAAGATCGACGTCGTCCGGGAGAGAATACCGCACGAGGAGTATATGCAACGGATGGCGGCATCGTGGCTAGTTTGGTCGCCGTCTGGTTATGGCTGGGATTGTTACCGGCATTACGAGGCTTGCCTGGCTAAATCTGTTCCGGTGATCGATTTTCCTTCAGCGGAGCGTGTTTTCTGGCTGAAAAACCGTGAGCATTGTTTTTACTATGGGCGAAGCGAGGGCGACTTAGCCCAGACAATCCGAACCGCGCTGGTCGAAAAAGACCGGCTGGCCGAGATGGGGAATCAGGCGCGACAGCATGTCATCGAAAACCACAGTCGCGCCGCACTTGTACGCTACATGCTCAATCGGATCGATCGAAAGTTAATTGGGTCCGGACGGCCGGGCATTTTTGCGATTAAAGAGCCTGCGGCAACGTAATTGCTAATCTAGTTTACAGTTTAGCAGGTAACATTAACTTCCCGGACTCTTTATGGCGGATATCACGGTGGTTTGTGGCGGCGGCGGCTTTATCGGCGGCCATCTCGTCGCCGATTTACTAAAGCAGGGCGCTGAAGTCCGCGCCGTGGACGTGAAGCCGTTTTCGGAATGGTTCCAAATGTTTCCCGAAGTGGAAAATGTACAGCTCGATCTGCGCGACAAAGAGAGCTGCGAACGCGCGGTCAAAGATATCGATCTTGTCTACAATCTCGCCGCCGACATGGGCGGGATGGGTTTCATCGAGAACAACAAGGCGCTTTGCATGCTGAGCGTATTGATCAATACTCATTTACTGATGGCGGCGAAAGATGCTGGCGCGAGTCGTTTCTTCTATGCGTCGTCGGCCTGTGCCTATGCTGCCGACAAGCAAACCGATCCCGATGTTACCGCGCTCAAGGAAGAGGACGCTTACCCGGCGATGCCGGAAGATGGTTACGGTTGGGAAAAATTATTCAGCGAACGCATGTGTCGGCATTTCCGGGAAGATTTTGGAATGACGACCCGGATCGCGCGTTATCACAATGTCTATGGACCGCAGGGAACTTACGATGGCGGACGGGAAAAGGCCCCGGCTGCGATTTGCCGCAAAGTGATCGAGGCCAAACTTTCCGGAAACCACGAGATCGAAATCTGGGGAGACGGACATCAAACGCGCAGCTTCATGTGGATCGACGATTGCGTGAAAGGCACCCAGATGATCATGAACGGCGATTACGCCGAGCCGCTCAATCTCGGCAGCAGCGAGCTGGTCACGATCAATCGACTGGTCGATCTGGTGGAAGACATTGCGGGGTTGAAACTGAAGCGGCATTACAATTTGTCGGCGCCGAAAGGCGTGAATGGCCGGAACAGTGACAACACACTGATCAAGCAAGTTTTTGGGTGGGAGCCGTCCACGCGTTTGCGCGATGGTTTGGAGCGCACTTATCGCTGGATCCACGATCAAATGGTCAGCGCGAGGACACTGCAGCGCGTTTCGTAGATTACGCGAGCAGAACGGATCGCTTCATGCGGGCGAGCATAGAGTCGGTCAAAGCAAACCCGGTCAGTGCCATACTGATTTGCACGATTGTCGCGACGTTTGTTTATTTTTTCGGCGTCGTCCCCCTTTTTATTAGAGGGACGTTTGTCAGCGGCGCCTGTTCCGTGTTCGCGTGGGCTTGGCAGGCGTGGAACCCTGTGGCGAATCAGGAGCATTCGAAAATGGTGCCATTCGTTTTCGTCGGATTGGTTTGGTACCATCGCAAACAGATCGCCCGCGCGCCCAAAGGCGGTTCGGATAGCGGTATCATTTCCGTCGGGATCGGAATCCTTCTTTTCGTGTTGAGCGTGCGTTGCTTACAGCCGCGAATGGCGCTCGGCGCGATTCCTTTTCTGATCTACGGCGCCGCTCTTTATCTGTGGGGCAAACAAGTCGCCCGTATTATCCTTTTTCCCTGCGCCTTTCTAATTTTTCTCATTCCATTCGGCGCAATCGAACAGGCGACATTTCGCCTGCAATTCATCATTACGAGCGCGATCGGTCTTTTAAGTAATTTAGTTGGAATCAAGATCGATGCGGTTGGCACAACCCTGACCGCGATCAACGGGGACTTCAATTTTCAAATCGCGGAGGGTTGCAGCGGTGTTCGGTCACTTACCGCGATGACAATGCTTACCGCGATCTACGTGCATCTCACCCAGGACAAACTTTGGAAAAAGCTCGTCATCCTCGTCTTTTCGATCGTGTTCGCGATCGTCGGTAATATTGGGCGACTCTTTACCGTCGTCTTAGTTGCCAAGTTTATTGATCCGAAACTCGCGTCTGGAATTTATCATGACTATTCGGGCTACGTCTTTTTCCCGATCGCACTGCTGGCGATGCTCGGATTCAGTAAACTGATCAACACGAACTGGGGTCAGTGGTTCGGGTCGAAACATCTCCTCGAATCGGAAAAAGTTAAGTATGACTATTAAGCGGCTCGCTACTTTGCAGATGGTTTTGCTCGGAGGTCTGGGCTCGGTTTTTCTTGTGCCCCGTGATTTGGCTTTTGAGCCAGCTGCGGTGAATTCTTCGCTTCCCCAGGAAGTCGGTGACTGGGACGGGACCGACCAGGCCATTACTCAATTTGAACGGGATGTCTTGGGTCCGGATACTCAATTTGCGCGGAAGGTTTATCGGAATCCGCGCGGAGACGAGCTTTTTGTATCAATTGTTTTCTCGGGTCCAGACATGAACACGAGTATCCACCGCCCCGAGCGGTGTCTCCCGGCGCAAGGCTGGACGGTCGGGGATACCCGGCGAGTCGCGCTGTCAACCTCTGCTGGACCTGTGAATGTGACGCGACTGCATAATATGCGAAACGAGCGAACCAGCTCGGATCGCGCTATCACCATTTACAGTCTCGATTATTATTGGTTCGTCGGACACACAGACGAGACCGCATCGCATCTGGAACGAACCTGGATCGACATTCGAGACCGCTTGCTTGAAGGACGCAACCAACAATGGGCTTATGTGACGGTAGTTGGTGTGGTGACAAAGGATTTTAAGATATTCGGACGGACTGAGAAAGAAACTGACGATTTGATTCAAGCATTCATTGCTTATCTAGTTCCGAAGTTACAGAAAACTCCCTGAACGGATACACGCTTCGATCGCGGGAGCGGATCATGATGTAATGAAGGTCGTCGTCTTCGCCCACATCCCGCCGCCTTTTCACGGACAAAGCTATATGGTCAAACTTATGCTCGCCGGATTGCGAGAGGCTGGAAGAAGTAGCCCGACGCGCCACCTGCAACTCTTCCATGTGGACGCCAAACTTTCTTCCAATCTTGAGACAATTGGTAAGTTCAGATGGTCGAAGGTTCTCTTATTGCTGAAATATTGTTTCAAAGCTTGGCGGCATCGATTCACCCATCAGGCGGACGCTTTCTATTACATTCCAGCCCCTGGGAAACGGAACGCATTATATCGCGATTGGATTGTGATGTTTTTTTGCCGGCCGATTTTCAAGAAAATCATTTTGCATTGGCACGCAGTTGGTCTTGGTGAATGGATCGAAAAGGAAGCAGTCGGATGGGAAAGATGGATCACGTATCGACTCCTCGGCGGGGCAGATTTAAGTATTGTCCTCTCTGAGTTTGGTCGCGCCGACGCAATGCGGTTGTTTCCGCGCAAGATCGACGTCGTGGCTAATGGTATTCCCGATCCATGCCCGGATTTCGATCAATCCGTCTTGCCAGAACGACAGAGACGTTTTCGAGAGCGGAACGAGGGACGACAAAAAAACTTTACCGTGCTGTTCGTGGGAGCGTGCACCGAGGACAAAGGGCTTTTCGTTACGCTCGAGGCCGTCGCGCTTATTAATCATCGTCTCAGAGGAGAGCGGTCTCCGATCTCAGTTATATTGATGGTCGCTGGCGAATTTGTCTCTGCTGAAGATCGACAGCGGTTCGATGACCGCATCGTGCGATCAGATTTGCAGGAGGCAGTGAATACAGAAACGCATCAACCAGCGCCTTTGGTTCGGCATGTGGGCTTCGTGAGTGGTGATTCCAAGAACGACTTGTTTCGCCACAGCGATTGTCTGTGCTTTCCAAGTCTTTACGTGGCGGAAGGACAGCCAGTAACGATCATTGAAGCGCTTGCTTTTGGTTTGCCAGTGGTGGCAACGCGTTGGCGTGGCATTCCCGATTTGTTGAAAGGTGCGGATGCCCGTTTCATTGACAGACAGGATTCAAATGAACTCGCCAATGTGTTGGAAGAAGTAGTGAGGACCGAGCTTACGATGGCAAGTCGTAAATTATTTCTGGCTCGTTATGGTCTGGATAAATACCTCGACGGACTAGAACGCGTCCTGGCGGCTGTGTAGTTATGCCGAACGCCGACGAGAAATAAACGCGGGCTCTGGGAGCTTCGGTTCTGGCGCCTCCTCAACCGAACTGGATTTTGCTTTCTGTACCTCTTTGGTGCTAATCGACTGGCTCGCTGCCAACCCCAGGAAACTCCAAAAGAGAATTCCACCCATGGGGCCTTCCAATACAACGCCAAACATCGCGCTGCATAGTAAAGTCACTACTGCGCACCAATTGAAAAGGAGGTTCGGATCAGCCTTTGACCGCGCGACAGCGCGTGCGTCGCGTATAGCGTTCTTGAGGACTAACCAGATGATCAGGGTAAAACACAAGGCGCCAATTATCCCCATGCGCCCGAGAATTGTGACCCATATCGAATGCGGACTGCGGGTATCCCAGGTTGCCTGCTGGTTTGAGTAGTAAGTGCGGACAAAGCTCGTGGACAGGTCGTATCCGAAGCCAAGGCCGAACACCGGATTCTTGTCCATTGTTTCGTTAATAACAATCTTCCACCAAACGGTACGAAACTGATTGTTTGCGGCCGAGGCGTCGCCAATTTCAGCGTGATAATGGCCAGTTCCAGAGACGTCGACAATCGAGGCAAGCCGATCGCTAAGTTTGCCAAAAAGGTCTGACTCAATGCGAATGTCGGCGAGTTCGAGCAAGGTAATTGCGAAAAGCGCGAGAGCGGCGATACCCACCTGATAAAGAATAAACTGAGGGCGGCGTGCGATTAGCAGCAGAACAGCCGCGGCAATAAACCCGAACAACGCAGCGCGGGACATTGGAAACAACATCAAGATCAGTGACGCAAGTGAGCAGGCCCAAAAGAAAATTCTGGTCAGGCCATGGCTTGGCGCAAGGAAGAAGTAAAACGCTCCGATTCCCAGAAAAGTTGTCAACAGATCGCCCTTATGCTGAATGATCGGATATCCGTGAAATGCGAATCTATCGAAAAGCCCACTCGCCCAGATCTCGACCGCCGCGACCGGGATCAGTAAAACAAATGCAGCAAATAGAGCGCGATCGACAAATTTGCGCCCTGCCAGATGCTTGCCGATTTGATAGGCAATAAAAAAGAAAATGGCATAATAGACAGCCGCAGAATCGCGAATTGCGGTGGTTGCAAGATCGCTACTGTTTATGAGCACCGCGTCGAAGTACAAACGTACGCCACCGATGAGCAGAAATGCCAGGATTGCCCATGCCAGGGGCGTTCTCGGAATTAGCTGCTCACGGGTAAGCGCTCTGCGAGTCGTAACCAGGAAAGCACAGGCGAGCATTCCGACTTCGCCGATGTACAAAGACGACCCTGGGCGAAGAGCAAGTTGGGCAAAGCCACGATTTCCTACAATGTATCCGAAAAGCAAAAACCCGAGAATCAGCGCCTCGAAGCGCACTGTTCGAAACAGCGCGACACAGATGAATACTCCAATACATCCGCCAGTAATGATCAGCGGGATCATTTGGGAGCTCTGCCCAACCTGTGCTCCCAAAATTAAAGCGAGCAGCAACCCAAGGCCGCCAATAATCAAAGATTTAACTGTGGCGGACACGATGAATCAGTGCCATTCAAGGCATTTTAAGTCAATTTCCCGCTAACTGCTCAAACGTGCTTTTGTTCAAATCCACCGCAAAGAAGGGCGTGTGTACGGGCGTATCGAGCAAATAACCGCGCGCGTGACCTCCACATTCGAGCGTGATGAGCGTCCGTCAGACTTCGAATATAGAAAGCGGCGGCTCGCAAGAGGTTTCCAGAAATAGAGACAAGATCGAAGAGGATCAACTTAAGACGTGACGGGTTTTGGCTATAGATAAAGTAACTGCGTCCGGCGGTGACCGAGATGATAACTGCGTCCTCCCGCTGCTTCGTGCTGGCGCTGAGATAATGTTCAACGACAGCCTGCGGAACACTATAAAGCTTCCAGCCGGCATCAAGAATTCTTCGACACCATTCCATGTCTTCGGCATACATGAACCACTGCTCACTTAAGCCGCCCACGTCTTCGATAACAGATTTGCGAACGAGAAGACAGGCGCCCGAAATCCACTCAACTTCACGTACTCTATCGTCATGAACGTTTACAAACAGATGCACGCCACGAAAGAAACGGCTGTGCGGGAACAGGCTGCTGAGTCCGAACTGATGCGTGAATTCGTGCCAGAGAGTTGGCTGATAGCCGCAGCCAAGCACACGCAATTTTAGTCGCGGATGTAATAACCTCGGTCCGACCGCGCCGGCTTCCGGATGAGCGCGTGCAAACTCAACAAGCGTACGCAGAGCGTCACCCACTACTATCGTATCTGAATTGAGAAGCAGTTCGAACTCGGAGGAGCATTTTGGGAATGCTTGATTGTTTGCCGCGGCAAAGCCGACATTGTGATCATTTTGAATCAAACGGACCTGTGGAAAGGATTGACGGACCATCTCGGCGCTTCCGTCTTTCGAATTGTTGTCAACGACGAAGACTTCTAACGCGAGCTCGTTCGCGTGATCGAAAACAGAACGTAAGCAGTCGCGCAAAAGTTCGCGCGTGTTCCAGCTGACGATAACGATGCTTATGTCCAAGGCCAATCGATGTTTTCGGTTCTATAGTGAAATAGGCAGGATTCGATGAAATAACCCACGCTTATGTCAACGACCCCGCATCCCCGAAACCAATGTGAAATGGATTTCATTGCCCATGCGGCTCGATATTTTCGTCGTAAGGCGTTTGTTGCTGACATCATAGATGATGAGTCTTGCGACGTTTGTTCGGAGTGCGAGCGATATTTTATCAGCTTGTCAGGCATGCCCAGGAAGCTCGCGTCTTTGGAAGCGAGCCGAAGCCAAAGCTCGAAGTCTTCCACTCCCGTTATCTTGACGTCTTCATCGAAGTAACACCATGTACCTACGCGCCTGCGAGAGAGTAGGGCAGAAGAAAGCGGTATAGCGTTACGTTTGAACAGCAGTAGAAACATTTCATCGCCGCGGAAGAAGCCATTGTATAGCCCAAACAGATCGGTCGGCAACCGAATCGCTTCATCCGAGAAGTGGATTGCGTCAGTAAAGACAACATCCGCCTGCGTTCTCTCATGCGCGGCAAGCTGCTTTTCCAGTTTAAGTGGGTGCCAGATGTCGTCGGAATCTAGAAACGCAAGAAATTGTCCGGAAGCGGCGGCAATGCCCGTATTGCGCGCTTTAGCCTGTTTTCCATTTTCGCGGCTGATCAATTGAATGCCTGGGTCCTGTCGACAGAAATCGGCCACGATCGTGGCCGTCGCATCGGTTGAGCCGTCGTTTACAATAATCAACTCCCATCGCTTCCAAGTCTGATTGCGAACCGAAGTGATCGCGTCAGAAATATAATTCTGCGCGTTATACGCCGGTATGATAACGCTTACTAAAGAATCAGAATTCGGCATTACATTCAGACTCTGGATAGAAGAACGAAAATCGTTTGGTTAACCGGGAGCCCCAAGTCTTAGTGTTCTGCCAGGGTTTAAACATCGACTCATATGGCTTATCGCCGCAGCCGATGCAACGGTCGACGTGCAGCGGATTCGCCAGGTACGCAGCAATAAATCGATCCGTTGGGATTACGAGATCATCTTGATTCATATACTTGCTATCGATTTCTGGAAAATCGTTAACGTCGCATTCCTTAAGTAATGATAGCCACGTTCCAAGCCGCAACCTACGCCAATGACTGATTTACTGTCGCCGCTGACTCAGTGTCCATTGATTGGAGTTGAGCAACTTTGTAAAGAACGCATCGAGCGGTCGAACGATTGGTCCGATGCCCGGAAATCTGACGAAGGGCTTAAAGTTTAGAATCGTAAACAAAGTTCGCGCCAATCTATTGGTGCCACTTTCTAAAACAAACCCGACTATCGTTCCCGTCTTAATAATGAGATAGTGTCTCGGTAGAACGTACTGACGAATAAACCGGCCAACATCTGGCCATTCGAAAGCGCGATAAGCGTCATGAAAAAGGACAATTCCCTCGGCCTTAACTTTTGTGACGTAATTGCGAAAATCGCGCTCGACAGACGCGAAGTCATGTTGGCCGTCGAGGAACAAGATGTCGATGCGCTCTGGCACCTTATCAACTGCATCTTCGGATCGTGACACCACAGGAATAACCACGTCGCTGCAATCAAATCTGCGTATATTCTCAGTGAAGCGCGCCAATGTATTCGGGCCTGCATCCGAGGCATGGACAGCGCCCGGCTGGTGCTCCGGGGACCCTTGGTGCCAATCGATCGCGAAAATCCTGCTTGTTGAGTCGGAACGTCTTTTTAATCCCAGTGCAAACGCAAGCGTAGATTTACCGCAATACGAGCCAATTTCGACGATCGCGATTGGAGAGCCGTCGCCAAATGATTCCGCAAGAATGCGCAAAAGTTCGCATTCTTCCGGAAAAAGAAACCCTTCAACATCCTTCAAAACAACCGAACAATCCATACTCATAATGGCACGAACTTTGACAATAATCGGTCAGACATTCGCGGCCTGCTGTCTTCCAAAATTCCGACGCAAATAGAAGGTTTCTATCATTACCGGAATGAGCGTTGACGTGGCGTATGCTATAACGCTTGCCACGATGACTCCCGAGACCCCGTAAGGCCTAACAAAGATAATAGACAAGACCAGATTGAGAATGGCTGTAATGATTCCGCAAACACTTAATATCGTCAGACGGTTCATCGCCTGCAGCAGAGTACTTGCGACGAACAGATATGCTAACATTAGATTCCAAATTGCCATCCAGAGAACAAGCGGGAGGGAAGGAACGGCGCTCGGACCAGCCCAGATGCCGATAATCCGCTGACCAAAAATCGTAAGAACGGCTAAAATCGAGGCAGTGATAGCTAAGCTGAATTTGAGATTCTTGCGATAAACGCCCTTAATCCAATCGAAATCTTTTCGCGCCAGAGCTTCGGTGTAAGCCGGCCAGATCGATGGAATGACCAGACTTTGAATCAATGTTGCATACGCAAAGAGACGAAAGGTAACGCTGTACGGAGTGACCGCTGCTGCGCCCAAATAATGCGCGATGATCAAGTTGTCAGTTTGCGAATTAACTACCCAGGCCGCATTCGCAATAAAGAATTTCCAGCTGGTGGAAAAGAGTTCGCGGACAAATTGCAGATCGGCGGACGATCGTGTCGGTGCCAGCCACGGTTTGTGCCACCCGTAGAGCCAGATCGAACTGACCGCGTTGATTAGCAATCCCGCGCCAGCCGAGCCAAGCACGAGCAACGGCAAGCCGCCGCGAAACTCGATAACCACGAGAATGCCGATAAGACTGGCAACGCTGCTGGCCATGATCCAAAGATTTGCGGTCGCGTTCTCTTGATACGCCGCCAAGACGCGGTTGGTGACGAGCAGTGGAAAATTGAGCGCGAAGATCGCGAGCGCGAAGATAAGCGCCGGTACGATTTCACCGCTCAATACCGTCGTGTCGACGCTTGGAAAAATCAGTTTCGTGATCGGCCTGGCAAAAGTGATTCCCGCGAGCACAAGTAGAATGGCGATGAGAGAGAGCGCGAACAACGTCGTCACCACATAACGGCGCGCGCGTTCGCGATCGTCCTCTCCAAACGCTCTGCCCAGGGCATTCGTCAGGCTCGAAGCGAGGCCGAAATCGCTGAATCCCAAAAAAATCAAAAGGCTGCTAATTGTCATCCACGCGCCGTACCGTTCAGCTCCCAGATAGCGCACGGTTAACGGCACTGTAATGATGCCGGTCAACGAGCCGAGGCCACGCGCAACAAGTGCGGCGGCGGTACCGCGAACGATACTGCGGGAACGTCGCTCGCGCTCCGTGCCCGGCGCAGAACGACTAATGGCCAAATCAAATAGCCGCTCCATCCATTGAGTAACCCGCGCGATCATTTCCGGTGTTTACGATTGAAGAGTCGTGGCGGCAAGTGATGCAGGTACCGGGCCAGCGACCGGGCAGTTCGAAAACCTCTCTGCTATACTCGAGCCGTTGTCCCGAATGAAGCCGTCACCAATCTGTTGCGCATTCCTGTTCTTTGCCTCGACCATTCACGCTTCGACCTGGCATGTGTCGTTGGAGCCGCTGCCGGCGGTTCCGGCCGATCAACAATTTCGAACAATTCAGGACGCGGTCAAAATTGCCGAACCCGGGGATACCGTTCTCATTCATTCCGGCGTTTATCGCGAAACCGTCCTTATCGAAAAAAGCGGAACGCTGCAGCAACCGATTCGATTTGAAGCTGCGCCGGCAGCAGATGTTGTCATCACCGGCCTCGACCCGTTGACCGACTGGCAAAAGGAAAACGACGGGCAAAATGTTTACAGCAGGGCGTGGCCGTATCGATTCATTCCCTCGAGCAAAACCGACGCGTATCCGGCCGACGAATACCATCGCCTGATCGGCCGGGCGGAGCAGGTAGTCGAAAACGGTCGTCTGCTCCGCCAAACACTGCAACGGAACGACGTCTCGGCCGGCAGTTTCTATGCCGATCTTGCGGCCAAACGTCTCTACGTCTCGCCGTTCGGCACGCAAGATCCGACGGTCGCCAACGGAGGTGTTCAGATTGAAGCTGCCACACGGTCGGTCCTCTGGCGCTGCAGAGGGGCATATGTAGTCGTGCGTGGGATTCGATTTCGTTATGCCGCCAATCGAGCTCAGCAGGGTGCCATAATGTTCGGAGGTTCCGGCGATACTGCGGAGGATTGTGTTTTTGAGCGGATGAATTCATCGGGAGCGGGCTTTGGCGCTCCCGATCAAGTTGTCCGCAATTGTACTTTCCAGGATAACGGGCAGCTCGGATTCCTAGCGATTCGGGCGCACAATCTTCTGTTCACCGGTTGCACCGTTCGCAACAACAACACGAAAGGTTTTAATCGGCAATGGGAAGCCGGCGGCGACAAAATCGTTCTCTCCCGCGGAGTTGTTTTGGAGAAAAGCCGTTTCGTCGCCAACCACGGGTCCGGGATCTGGTTCGATATCGGCAACGAAAATTGCACCGTGCGCAATTGTTTGATCGCCGACAATGAGGACGCCGGGCTTTTCTACGAGATCTCCTACGGCCTTCACGCGAACGACAACGTGGCTGTTGGCAACGGATTCGCGACAACTCCCGGAGCATGGGGCGCTCAAGCCGGCATCGTCCTTTCCTCGTCGCCCGGCTGTGTCATTACGCGGAACCTTCTCGTCGGAAACAAGGAGGGATTCAATTTTCGCGAACAAGCGCGAATGACTGCGCGCATCGATCATCCCGAGCCGGGCCACCAAGAGCAGATCTGGAATCACGACGAACAGATTCGCAATAATGTGATCGCGTACAATCAAAACGGACAGACCCGGGGTTGGTTTGCGATGAGCGATCAGCGTCACTGGCCGCGCAAGTTGCAGCAAGCAAACCCCGAAAAAGCCTCAACTCCAATCGAGGGCGTTTCGCTTGAGTCATTGCATCTTGATTGCTCCCACAATCTTTATGCGCGGGAAGATAATCAGCCGCTTTTTATTTGGGGCACAAACTGGTTGCGTCATGTCGATTATTCCACAATCGCCACGATTCAATCGGAACTGAATCTGGAAGAAGGCAGCCAACTACTGCCGTTGATATTTCATGATTTTCCTGAGTGTGATTTTCGAATGCCGCGAAACAGTGCGGCCTTCAGTATGAACTGTTATCCCCGCGGCGAAGTGCCCGACGTTAGTTTAGGAGCAATTCCGTAATAATTCTTTTCGAATTCCCTCTGTTTAGGGCAAGGCTGTGCCTGACTTCGACTGCACCAATGCGATATCCGAACTATTGATAAGCCCGTTGGCGGTAACGTCTTCGCGGAAATTACTCGCACTCAGAACCTGACCGGATTGCGACTGAGTTTGGGCAATATCACTCGAATTCACAAAGCCGTCACCGGTCGTATCGCCGACCAGAATCGATAACCGCACCGGAACATCGTCAGTATTGATGCTGTCGTTTACGCCGAGCAAATTGACGGTTAACGTCTGGGCGTTACTCACGTTTGTAAGATTGACCGTTACTTGATTGCCGCTTACAGACGGTGGACCGGAAACTGAAGCAGTCCCGCCGCTGCCAGGAGTCGCTGTCGCGCCGTTGATGTCGATCGGTCTGGCGAACGTAACGACGACCTGATAATTTCTGGCGGCCCCTCCGGCGGCCCCTTCGGTGCGGCATTCAATCCCAGCAGTTCCGCTCAGTGGAAGGTTTATGTCATATGTTCCGGCCGATCCGTGTCTTTTACGGGAGACGGCACTTAGTGGAACCACCGACGTAAATACCATGTGCTCCAGATGGATCGGGATCGCATTCCACATCGTAGAACAGCCACTGGTCGCGTATCTATAATCGAAGATTTTATTGCTGGCGTTATCCAACGCAATTAATTCCGCAGCTCCTGTCCCTGAAACAATTAGATGTGCGTAATCGATCAGATAGTTTAATGGCTCGTCCTCATACACACTCGAACAGATGTTACTAAACAAGCTTTGGCCGTTTGGATAATTCCACACTTCCGTAGCCGTCTTTGCTTGAGTATCGATGCGATATTTCCGTGGAGCACTGTAACTCCGACTCGCTCCAGGCGGGTTTTGGAAAAAACTTTGAAACCCGTCATCAAAAAGCAATAAATTGTCATCTGCAGTGATTGAGACAGCGTGCTGTCCGATGGGCGGAAGAGAATTGGCGTCCAGAGTCAGCGCGTATGCGCGCAATGAGGCAAATTGATACCATTTTTTGGTAGGATCGCCCAGAATCCACTTGATCGCCTGGGTGTCGTAATCGACGGCAATGACGAAGTTCTCGCGACTGGATACGATCAAGGTGTTATCTGATTTCCGGTAGGTGGCGGCATTATTGTGGAACCAGTCCTGGGAGCCAGTTCCGACAAACTGGGTTGGATCGTCTCCTCCGGCTGTCATCGCCTGGCTGATGATATTGGCGAAATTCCACGTCTTCAGAACGTTGCCGGAAGTATCCACTTCCACAATGACAGACTCGGTCTGGGTCGTGGTATTTACTTCCAAGAGCATTCCCTGCCTGCCTGGATCGATATTATGATGACCGGTCGAGGTCACACCGATATTGCTGTAGTCGTGGACAAAGGTAAGGATCCCGTCGAACTCGATGCGGGAAATACCCGTCGGCGCTGAACTCGAGGGCGTGGGCGATGAAATGTAGATCCCATCCGCGAAGAAAATCGACGACAAGCTGACGAAGCCAGTGGGGCCAACCCAGCGCACGGCCCCATCTGTATCGATGATCACAGGCGACTGCGATCCACAGTCATTCTTAATCATAATGTAGTCGTAGCTCAATGTGGTGCTACCGGTCCGCGCCTGTAGGACGGTGGGATTCTTGTACACACCACACGAGTCGGTCCAATCGGCCGTTGAAACGGCCACCGTATTTTGTTGTGAGGAGCCGTCGGTAAAAAGGAAGTTCAGGACCACGGTGTTCGAGAAATTCGCGTAGAGACCGAAGACCGGGACAAAAACGTTTCCAGTTCCGGTATTGAGATAGCCGCGACTCTGAAGATAGTTGCTGCTATAGGTCGCCGAAACCGGCCGCGTTACAGAACCAGCCTTTGGGGTAACGCTAAATTGGACGCTCTTAAGCGAATTCGCGGGACTCAGAGTGGCATTGATCTGGGCGATGAACGGTGTCGGGCCCGCGCTTTGACCGGTAATCATCGCGCTCGAAGAAGAGACGGAAAAAGAGTTTGCCGGTTTTGATGTCGGGTTCTGAGCGGTCCTCAGGTCGATCGCCGAAAAGAATGGGTTAAGGAATGTGTTTAATGCGACAAAGAGAGACAGAAAGGCCGTTAATTTCATACCCCGTATGCAAACTCCGGAGGCGTTTCGAGCGCGTTGAAGGTAGCGACTCCATCTTCATCGGTCATGGCCCGCAGTTCCTCGCGTTTAACCTGGCGTAACGCGATTTCGGCCGAGCGCCACTGCGCCATCCAGGCCTTTTGTTCCTCTGGTGTTTCGGCGAGATGAATTTTCTCGGTCTTTCCCATGATTTCCCTAATCCTCCACTGCGTGTGCGCCCGAGAAAATGCAGCACATCTCATTCCGGCGAGCGCCGAAATGCCTCAAATCTCAACTACTCAACTTCTAAACGACTCAACACTTCAACTTGCTCCGCGCCAGTCCACCAGCCCAGTTCCTGACCAGTGGCCGAACGAAGTCAGATCGAGTTTCGGGCGTGCGATCTCCTGCCAAATGGCAAGCATGTTCCAAAAGCGAATGTCGTCCATGACCAGAAGAAGCGGTTTTTGAAAATCGACGGTTTCCAACCGCTGGAGCAATTTGCGTTCGAAGACGCCGTCTTTCGGTCCGTCCACAAACAGCAGTTCCGTTTGTTGAATCAGGCTGCGGTTTAATTCGAACATGGCCGGGTCCGACAGGTCACCAATTTGTTGGCGCAGCCGATTATCCCCGAAATCCTCCGGCCGCAGAAAAGTATCTGACACTGACTCCCAGGGCACAATGTCGAAGGTGTCGATCTTGCCGGCGGACGGCAGAAATTTTTTGAGCGCAAGCGCCGACATTCCGCGAAATGTCCCGATTTCAACGACCCATTTCGGTTGCAACAATTTCACCAATGCGGCGAGCAATCGGTAATGCTCGCCCGGCCAAATTCGCGTGAAATCGTTGCTGTCGGCATCGACGCGGCGACTCAGGTCCGGTAACTCGGTCCGCCATGCTTCCTGTGCGGCACGCAAAGCAAGATCGATCAGATAATCGCTTGGACCGCCCCAAGTGTTGAGCGTGTCGTAAATCATGGAGTATTCGCCGTGACCAGCGCGCGGATTCGGAAGGACGAGTTTGACGGCGCGCCGCTGAATCGATCGAACAGCCTTGCGAAGGAATTTCATCTAAAGTTGAGAAGTTGAGGAGTTGAGCCGCCTACGCAAAGAGACTACGGCGCGACCCGCCTTCACATTGTTTCGGCGTGGCAAGCAAGGAAGTTGAGGCGTTGAGGAGGTGAGCGGTAAAACGGTGCGCAGATAATGCGCATGTCGCTACAATGTTGTGCGCTCTTCGTGCTCGTCGGGCGAAGGCGGGAGTTTGCCGCCATGAATCGAGCGGGCCACTTGTTCCATTTCCTCGAGCATCTGGATTTTTTTCGTGAGCGGCAAATCAGCCCATTCCAAAAGGCTCTCAATATGGTGCCGCCGCCACGCTTCCTTTTCCTCTGCTGGTGACAGTTTGGATGAGGCTTTGTTCACGCTTTGCGATTTTTCTCGATTAACTCGAGCTCGGCAATATCGGCTAAATCCTGCGGGCGTCCAGATGCACGCTTTAAACGAATTAGTTCGTCGTACCGCAAAAACGGCGCGCGCACGTTAGCGACTGTGTCCCAAAAGGCGCGCTCGTATTCCTCATCGAATGAAAACGGCTCTTCGACAAAGATGTCAAGACGGGTGCTTTCAGGCCGCGGATGGCGCATTTGAAAAACGATCATGTGCTTTTCGTCGCGCCAAAACTGGCGTTTTTTCTCGTCAGCAAAGTCTGCGGCATCGACTGGGATCAACGGCTCGTAGCCAATTTCTTTGAGAGCTTGCATCGCCTTGAGCGCGTTAGCGCCCTTAAGCTGAAGGACAATGTCGAGATCGACCGTTGCCCGTACATATCCATGAGCCACGACGGCAAGACCACCAACGATGAGGTAGCGGACATTCGCATCGTTGAGTGAGCGAAGGATTGCTTCGACATCGGCGAGCTTCATTCTGACTTCAGTCTCCGCTCAACATCTCAACAATGCCAGTCCGGCTCGGACATCAACAACTCGACTGCTCACGGCGGCTTTGCGTTTGATGTTTTCGTGGTTAAATCATCGCCGTGAGCAACGAGAAAATTGCCCTCATCACCGGTATTACCGGGCAGGACGGGTCGTACCTGACCGAGCTGCTTTTGCAAAAAGGTTATGCCGTTCACGGGATCGTGCGGCGGACGAGCAATCTGTTGCGTTCGCGGATCGAGCATTTGCGGCGGGACGAGAAGATCTACGACAAGAATTTGTTTCTACATTACGGCGATTTGTCAGACACCACGACGCTGCGACGCATCTTTCGCGAAGTCGGGCCGGGCGAGCTTTATCATTTGGCCGGGCAAAGCCACGTTGGACTGAGTTTCGAACTTCCGGAATCAACCTGCGACGAAGCGGGAATGGCGACGCTGCGCCTGCTCGAGATTGTGCGTGATCAATCGCCGAAGGTCAGATTTTATCATGCATCGACGTCGGAAATATTCGGAAACGCAAGTGAATCGCCGCAGACGGAAGAAACGCCGATGCGGCCGACGAGTCCGTACGGTTGCGCAAAAGCGTTCGCGACCCAGTTGGCGCGAGTTTACCGGCAATCCTACGGCATGTTTGTTTGTAACGGCATTCTTTACAATCATGAGTCGCCGCGGCGCGGCGAAAATTTTGTGACCCGCAAGATCGCGCGTTCGGCGGCGCGCATTTCGCGCGGGTTGGATGTCGATCTTGTATTGGGAAATCTGGAAAGCAAGCGCGACTGGGGCCGCGCCCAGGATTATGTCGTCGCGATGTGGCAGATGTTGCAGCACGAGAAGCCGGACGATTACGTGGTCGCAACCGGTGAAACACATTCGGTGCGCGATTTTGTCGAAGCCGCGTTCAAGGTCGTCGATTTGCCGTGGAAAAAATATGTGAAGCAGGATCCAGCGTTCGATCGACCGATCGAGCCGGCGCGTTTGGTCGGCTGCGCAGATAAAATTCGGAAAACGCTCTGCTGGAAACCGAGCGGCAGTTTCAAACAACTCGTTCGCGAGATTGTGGAGGCAGAGTTGGAACAATTGAAAAGCTGAAAAGCGGAGATCGACAAAGCTGAACAGCTCAACTTTTCGACTTCTCAACATCCCAGGACGCGCGCCTTATTTCCAACCTTTCGCGTGAGGAATTTCACTTGCCTTTGCTTAAAAGCGGTCCGGGAACTCGTGCTCACAAGTCCGACACACTTAGCCTTTTTGCCTTACGGCGTTTAGAGGGATTGTGAATGAGCGACAGCTTTGAATGCCTCACAGATCTCGATTGCATATTCGTGCCAGGTCTTAAAATGCCGCGCCTCGATCTCGTCGACCAGACTCTGCCGCAAATCTGAACGCGTCGCGAGCGTCACAATCGCGCCACTGAGTTTCGCAGGATCCCGGACATCAACCGTCAAACAGCCGCCCTTATCTGCCGCTTCGGCCATGGCTCCAAAATTTGCGCAAACGCAAGGACGCCGATTCCACAAACTTTGAATGATAGGAAGACCAAAACCTTCAACGATCGATGGGTAAATCGTAAAATCGCATTCACGATAGAGATTCACGAGTTGCCGGTCGGTTACCTTCCCGTGCCAAATTATATAACGATTGCGTTTTCTAGCGGTTTTAATGAGTTCGACAATGAACTCCGCGTCCTTGTAGCGATCACCTGCCAAATGGAGCCAAAGTCTCGGGTGAGCTAAAGCGGAAGCTGCCCGTTCAAACGCCTCAAGCAAAGTTTTGTGATTCTTGCGTGGTTCCAATGTTGACACGCAGAGAATGTTTACGGCATCTGGCAAGACATTTGGTTTCGGACGCGGACGTTCCATGCCAGGGAACTCGCCGGCTGAAGAACAGACATGAATCGTCGGCAGACGTAATCGACGTTTCTCAACAAAGAGCCGAAATTGCTCCGCTGCCGAATTCGAAACGGCAATAATAAGGTCAGCGTTGCAGAGGGCCGTCATGTACTCGGCATGGCATTTTGCCGCTTTGCGCCGAACGAGTTCAGGATGGGAAATCGGAATTGCATCGTGAAAAAACGCGGCGACACGCATCTGCTGCTTGCGTGCGCAAGCGATGAGTCGATGCGGGTCGGTTTCATAAATCACTTCCGGTAGGAGAAGCCATGACCCGGCCGAGCTTCTCGCCTGGCTCCGGTTCAAAGCCACTTGCTTAGCGATGCCGAGGTGTGCCTGTTGCTCCCGATCGAGCGGAACCAAGGCGCTGCGCCAGTTTGACCAGCGGACTGCGACGAAATCGACGTTGTTGCGGCTCAATCCCGAGATCAGGCCGCGGACAACAGCTTGGATTCCGCTTCGCGCATCGCTACTGGCCGCGTGTGACGTTACGACAAACAGGGCGCCCATGATCTCGCGTTGTTACGCGGGCTGCTCGCGACCAGCCCTGTTAAAGTCATCGTGTTGCTGTGCGTGTTCGATGGCCTTGAGCTTTTTCGGAGTGAGACCTATCCCTTCAAAAATCATGGGAAGCAAAGAGTATCGCCGCGTGCCGAATCGGAATTTTGCATGGCGAAGTCCGCGCCAAGTGGCGGCAGGCCGCTCAAAGAACATCCAGAAGAGGCGGATCAGGGCTTCGAACCAGCAGTAAACACGCCGAACTGCGGAGCGCGCAAGGAGAGTTTGAAAAGGCAAAAAAAGTGCTCCGCAATCATTCTGAGTCAACAAACCCGGATGGCGTTGGCAAATCTCCCGCATAGTACGCTCGGCCGTCATCTTCATGGAACCGAGGCGGGAATCATCTTGCTGGAGGCTGAGCTGATCTCCATGGTAGCGCCATGTTGCCAATTTGCGCGGCAGATGCACCGAGCCGGTATGAGCGGTCAGACGAAGCAACCAATTGTAATCGGCAATGGAGCCGACCTGAGTTTCAAAGGGCCCAACCTTTATTGCGGACGATATCCGAATAAGCAATTGATTGAGAGAGCAGTAAACGCTGCGCCCGGCGAAGTGCAGCAAACAATCGTGCGGCACGGGCCGATAATTTACGTTCTGCTTTATTTCGCCGGGGAAAGCAGTGCGAACGGTAGCCAAGCTCAATAAGTCCCTCGTCGCCCGCACCTTCAAATGACCAGTCAAATCCGCAGGCGAAAGCTTGCCTCCGTTGCGATCGATAAACAATAGGTCGCATACAGCAATGCCCGCCCCCGGGCATTGGGCGCATGCCTTCAGCATATCAGCGAGAAATTCCGGAGCCATTGTGTCGTCGCAGGTGGCAATGTGCAGGAATTCGCCGGTTGCCAGTTCTATTCCGCGATTCAAAGCCGCATAAACTCCTTCGCGTGGGATTTGATAAAGCCGAAAACGAGAATCAGTAGATGCAATCGATTTGAAAAGCTCCCAACTACCGTCAGTGGAATGGCTATCGAGTACAATCGCCTCCCAGTCGGAAAAACTTTGCGTCAGGATAGATTCGATTCGCGCGTCGAGGAATTGACGAGCGTTGAGCGACGGTAAAAGAATTGAGACTCGCGGTCTACCCATCTGAACTGTTCTTAAAAGCTAACTCACACAAAGGATTCAACCGTTTACTACGACGAAATACGGCTGCTTGATAGAATGTTCCAGCGTTGACATGCCGCGCGCGGCGAGGCCTAAATCGTGGCCATCATCGCGTTGCCGACAAAGAGGTAAGATCCCGGACCCTCGATCCGCCTTTCTTAGTTCGTCAGTCACATTCGAATCTGTTGGACGTATGGCCATAAATTTGCCGCACGACAGTAGTTAGATATCTCCGGTCGCGTAGTTTCATGTGTTTTGAATACCATGCGTTCGCTAAATCGCTGATAGGTCGGGTTATAAGTAACGTCAGGTACTAATTTCTGGATGAGTCCGGCACATTTTCGAGATCGAGATTGTGAAGAACACCCGCGACCAAGTTTTGACACCATGTATTGCCCGATTTTTCGAATCCCACGACGAAGATATTGACGCGAAAAATTGTAATCGTATGGCTGTGCTTAGCGGGTGAAGATTTTGAGCATTCATGACTGCACATCGGTTGGAAATCCTCACAGCAAACCCGTCGATCATTCTTTGTCATATTTTTGGCCAACCGCTTCAGTCGTCAACCTCAAACGGGTCATAACATTGGCGCAACATCGCTCAAGTGCGTTATACAACCAGTATTGTTTTTGTAGACGCGCTCATTGCTGCGCCGACGATATCGAACCGGTAGCAACCTTCTTGCCCAAGAGTTATTACCAGTTGATACAGCCGCGGGGTCCGAGGCGCTTCTACCATTGTCAAAAGTAGCCCACCGACTCAGATATGCGCACAACCAGCAGGCGATAGGCAGGCATTTCCGCGGAAGCAGGATTTCCAGCGGTGGAGTAGGACCTTTGCGCTGCTCTGCTCTTATATCGGCGGCAGGTGGTACAATTCATTGCAGGACTCTTCTGCGAAATAGGCAAAATTGTTATAGCAATTATAAAAAACTTGCGCACGGAGAATTCTCTGCTACCAATCGACGGGCTAAATTTGTTCAGCCCACGGGTGAATTTGAAAATCGCTGTCCTGATTGGGCTGTCATCGCTTTTGACGCTGATCACGATGGCCCAACTTGCGCCGACGACCGAAGAGCCGAAGGCTGAACGCGTGGCTTTCCGAGGGGTGTACAAACCTGGTGCGCGCAAGCATATTGGGCGAAGTGGAGATGACCTAGCCGCCTTGTTAGCGCGTTCAATGTATTCGCAGCCTTCCAGCGAAAATGCGGCGCAGGCTGCAGTCGCAGCAATGGTGCCGACGCGCAGCAGCTTTATCGCGACTTGGCAGAGTTTAAGCGAAGCAGCTGGATACCGCCTCGATGTTTCCACGACCAGCTCATTCAGCATGTACGTCGACGGATACCAGGACTTAGACGTGGGCAAAGCGACTAGCCGAATCGTGACCGGCTTGACGCTTGGCACTAGGTATTTCTACCGGGTGAGAGCTTACAACGCCAGCGGCACGAGCAGCAATTCGGCCGTAATGAGCGCCGCGACCGCAGCTGGATCGGGCCTGGTCATCAATGCAACGTTCGACAGTTCTATTCTCAACAATCCAAATTCGGCCGCAATTGAAGCGATGATTAACCAGGCGATCGCGATATATGAATCACTGTTCAGCGATCCCATTACTATCTCGATCCTCTTCCGCTACGCTACTACCGAACCCGATGGTACTCCCCTGGGATCAGGCACTCTCGCAGAAAGTACTTCCGTCACCTATCCAACCCCGTGGAACACCTACATCGCTGCGCTGCAAGCAGATGTAAAGACGAGCAATGACAGGGTCGCAAACGCCAGTCTGCCTGCGAATCCCTTATCTACAAATATAGTTCCTTCGAGCGCAAACGGAAGAGCAGTCGGGCTGGACACTCCGCCGGCAATGTCTGCTAATGGCAGTGTGAGCGGCGGGCCGTACGACGGAATCGTGACACTCAATTCCGCGGAACCCTTCCAATTCACCCGACCTACTAGCGCTAACAATTATGACGCATTGAGCGCGACCGAGCACGAAATGGACGAGGTGCTTGGCCTTGGATCGTATATCAACTCGGGTAGTAACGATCTCCAGCCGCAAGACCTCTTCAGCTGGTCTTCGCCGGGCACGCGAAATATCACCTCCAGTGGCTCGCGTTATTTTTCGATCGACAGCGGGAACACCGATATTGTCGGTTTCAACCAGGACCCGACGGGCGACTTCGGCGATTGGCTGAGTGAATCGTGCCCGCAGACACATCCTTATGTGCAGAACGCTTTTGGTTGTATGGGTCAGTTTTCCGATGTCACAGCCACCTCGCCTGAAGGAATTAATCTCGATGTTATCGGCTACGACCTGGTCATTCCGTCATCGCACGAGGGAGATCTGGGCAACGGGAACACGGCTGAGGGTAGTGGGGCGCTCTTCAGTCTCACTAGCGGCACTTACAACACGGCGATGGGTTTTCAAGCGCTCAACAAGAACAGCACCGGCTACCAAAACACGGCCAATGGTGTTAATGCGCTCTATAGCAACACAACCGGCTACTACAACACGGCCAACGGTGTTGATGCGCTCTTTAGGAATACAACCGGCTACCAAAACACGGCTAATGGTAATGTTACACTTGTTTCCAACACGATCGGCATCAACAACACGGCCAGTGGTTTTGGGGCGCTCGTTAGCAACACAAGCGGCAGCAACAACACGGCCACTGGTTTTGAGGCCCTCTTTAGGAACACAACTGGCAGCAACAACATCACATTGGGCTATTTAGCCGGTTATAACCTCACCACGGGCAGTAACAACATCGACATCGCTAATGTAGGTGTGGCGGGCGAGGCCAATACCATCCGCATCGGCACTGCCGGTACGCAGAGCGCCACGTTTATCGCTGGGATCAGTGGGACAGCCGTTGCCGGCAACAGCGTTGTCGTGGACGCTAACGGTCAACTCGGCACGACGCCCTCTTCGCGGCGGTTTAAGGAACAGATTAGGTCCATGGACAAGGCGAGCGAAGCGATCTTGGCGCTGCGACCGGTGAGCTTCCGCTACAAGTACGAGATCGACCCGAAGGGAATCCCGCAGTTTGGGCTCGTTGCGGAGGAAGTGGAAAAAGTAAATCCTGACCTGGTGGCTCGGGACGCGCAGGGCAAGGTCTACACCGTGCGCTATGAGGCGGTGAACGCGATGTTGCTGAACGAGTTTCTCAAAGAAGACCGCAAGGTGGAAGAACAGGAAGAGACCATCAGTGAACTGAGGTGTATTGTTGGAAAAGAGGAAGCGGCCATCGCGCAGCAGCAAAAAGAGTTGCAGTCAACCGCCGCGCAGCAGCAGAAGGAAATCCAAGCCCTGGCTGCACAGCTGAAAGAACAGGAATCTGAAATCCAGAAAGTGAGCGACCAGCTCGAAATGGGCAGGAGCGCAGCGCGAGCGGTCAACAACCAGTAAAGGAACCGAAGAGAGGACAAGGATATGAATCAGAGAATTCAACTCAAACGTAGAGCAGTAGCCGCAAAAAATCCGATTACTCGGTCGCATCTGCCATGCGGTTCGATTGTTCTCGCGTTGGCATTGGCGTGTCTTACGCTTTCACTGACAGCGCAAGCAGCCACCGAGGGAGATCTGGGCAACGGGAACACGGCTGAGGGTAGTGGGGCGCTCTTCAGTCTCACTAGCGGCACTTACAACACGGCGATGGGTTTTCAAGT
>Ga0193750_1000098_pt1 | contig 28722 bp, 21 predicted proteins | sample L1c1metaG_FD_160569 | JGI IMG/M metagenome (GOLD analysis project Ga0193750, IMG submission 160569) | Soil microbial communities from a riparian zone of the East river system, Colorado, United States - L1c1 | ecosystem: Environmental > Terrestrial > Soil > Riparian zone | place: USA: East River... | reverse complement strand
CCAGTCGCGCGCATACCGCGGTAAAAATCGCACCGCATTATCAATCCAGCACCGTGCATGTGCTCGATGCCTCGCGCGCGGTCGGCGTAGTCAATAAGCTGGTGAATCCGAACTCGGTGAAATCTTTCGACCAAGAAACCCGGGCCGATTATGAACGATTGCGGGCGGAGCATTCGGCAAAGATCAGCCAGCGCGACCTGCTCGTGATTGGAGAAGCGAGGGCGAATGCGCCGAAGATTGATTGGAAAAAGTACGCTCCGCTAAAACCGGAGTTTTTGGGAACGCGCGTTTATTCCACCGATCCGGGGAGCGCAGGCTGCCAGCCTGCAGTTGCCGGCAGCTTGCCAGCAACATCAGCGTCCCGGCAAGTTGCGGAGAGGGACAGGCTAGCAGCCTATGTTCCCCAGCAGATCTCGCTAGACACGCTCATTCCCTTTATCGATTGGTCACCGTTTTTTCATACTTGGGAATTGCGTGGCCGTTACCCGGCAATTCTAGATGACGCGACCTTCGGCAAGCAGGCGCGTGACCTTTTCGATGATGCGCAACGATTGCTCGCAACAGTTGTGGAGGACAAACTAATCCAGGCGTGCGGCGTCATTGGATTCTGGCCGGCGAATGCGGTCGGCGACGACGTTGAGCTTTTTACCGACGACTCGCGCTCAACCCCACTCGCGACTCTGCATTTCTTGCGGCAGCAAATGAGGAAACCAAGCGGACAATTCAATCATTGCCTGGCCGATTACGTTGCGCCCAAAACTCAAGTGGACGGCGGCGATCATGGACCGGCGCTACAGGATTACATCGGGGGCTTTGCGGTCACCGCCGGGATTGGCGCGGACGAAGTCGCGGCAAAATTCAAAGCTGACCACGATGATTACAACGCGATCATGTTGAAGGCGCTGGCAGATCGATTGGCGGAAGCGTTCGCAGAATATGCCCACAAACTTGCGCGCGAGGCGTGGGGATTTGGGCGCAACGAAAACCTGGCGGCGGAGGATTTATTTCGCGAAAGATATCGCGGTATTCGGCCGGCGGCGGGTTATCCGGCCTGTCCTGATCATGCGGAGAAGCGCACGCTTTTCGATTTACTCGAGGCAGAAAAGAAATGCGGCATCAAACTCACGGAATCGTTCGCGATGCATCCCGGTGCCAGTGTCAGCGGACTTTATTTCTCGCATCCGGACGCGAAATATTTCGGAGTGGGAAAAATCGCGCGTGACCAGGTGCAAGACTATTCTGAGCGCACCGGCGCATCGATTACGGAAATAGAAAAACGCCTGGCGCCGAATCTAGGTTATGAGCCATGAGAATGACGAATGAAGGACTAAAGCCGAATCGCACCATCGGCTTACTCGTCATTAGGGCTTCGGACTTGATTCTTCACTATCCTATCCTTGGGGCTATTTGCGAGTGCACGAATCAGCCGTCGTCATCCCGAGCGCAAGCGAGGGACCTGACCTAAACTGAAATGTCACGCGAAGGAGGTTTATGTGACTCTCTGCCTTATGTGGGGTCCCTCGTCGTCTTCGCGATTCGGGATGACAGTACGTACCGGTGCCGTCTGATCCGCATCAGTCGCGCCGCGGTGGTGGGTCGCTCGATGTTAAATTTCACATGCGCTTCAACAGGGCACGTGATACCGATCATGAATTCCCGGGGCGTAGCTTAGCTTGGTAGAGCGCGTGGTTTGGGACCACGAGGTCGCAGGTTCAAATCCTGTCGCCCCGATATAATAGCCGCGGAGTGATCTCGATGTTCGTGAAATGATAGGCCGATTTTTCTTAGTTGCAGCTTCATTATTGGGCACGGCGGCATCTGTTTTGGCGCAGGCGGCGGTTTCCAGTTCAACCAATCCGCAGGAGAATGCCACGCCGCAGATTTCGCCAGCGCCTCCGCCAAATGAAGGACCAGCCCCGCGCATCCCTGCCCTCGATGAGTTGGATCAAGCGTTCAAGCAAAGTTCACTCGGGAAAGCAGCGGACGAAGCGCGCCTGCATGCGCAATGGCGGGAGCTTTCCAATCGCATTATTAACGATCACGACTTGGTGGGGGCGCGGGCCGAGGCCGAGAGGGCAAAGACCGACTTGGAAAAGCGCCGGCGACTGCGTGCCTATTACACGATGTTTTACGATCGCATGCGCGCGCAAGCAGGCTCCCAGGAACTCAAGAGCTACATCGACACGCACAAAGCGCAGCATTTGGTGTTGCTGGCACAAAACCGCGTTCGCCCTTCGCCTGCTCCCCCCGCTGTCACCGCAGCCAGAAAGCAGAAGGAAGCGAACGGGGTTGACTCACCGAAACCTAAATTGCGAGCGCCAGAACCGCCTTTGCCGCAATAGTCGGAGACGACGCGACGTGATTCTAGCGTTGCGATTCAGATGTGGGGAGTGCACGCGCCCTCGCGTTGTCGTATCAGCACGCGAGGCGCATGCGCTCCCCGGAAATACGCATCTTAACGCGCATGCATGGGTAGGGCGAGACTCAGTCGAGCCGCTATGTCTTTCGCAGCTACTAAAGTTGTTCTTACCGGAGCTTTCCGCGTAATTCGCGGTTAAGGTCTGTCCACGAGCAAGCCACATTTGCATTCGTCTTCCCGCGGCTAGTTAACGTTCAGATGTCGCACATGCAACACCTGAATGTTAGGTCCGAATTTTCGAGACTGCCCCTTTGGCGCGTAACTATTGACTAACGACTGGTGGATGAAGGACGCTGGTCGATCCGCGAAGCTTAAATCTGTTAGCAATGATTTCGCCCGAGACCGTCGCGTCACCCTTTAGTTCAATCGTGCGGTTATTTGCCATCAAAATACCCCCGAAGATGGAATCGCCGCCGAGCGAAACTTTGCGGCCGGCTCCGACGACATTGAACAAAACCTGGTTCCATTGCAGTCCAGCCAGGTCAATATGTGAATTGCCTTTTAACGAGAATTTTTTGCTAACGTTGATGATGAACGTGGTGGTCGCTGTTCCCTGAAGAGTAAACGAACTGTTCCCCTTGAGGATAAAATTCTTCAGACTTAGCACCACTGTCTCCCCCGGTGCTCCGGTGATCGTTATGTTGTGATGTCCGCGGAGCTTTACCGACGCGTTCGACCGGTTTGGCGTCAAACTGAAGGCGTAGTCGGACGCGGCTAGCGCTTCGTTGCGATTGTCAAGGAGGGCGGCTTGATCGTAGAAAATCGATCCGCTAATGCTGGCGTGATCGATCGCCAGGATCATGCCGTTGCTTCTTGCGTAAACGTCACCATCAAGGGTGGCATGACCCCACATCAAAAAGTTTCCGGTTCCAGCGAGCCCAAGGTCACCGTCGATAAATAAATGTCCAAAGGCCTGGCTCGGATGAACACCGCCGCCCAGAGAAAAGGCTGTAAAGCGTTCGAGATCCCCTAGTTGCGGAATGGCATCCGCCACCTCAGCATGGGCGTGGGGAGCTCCGAGCAAAATGAAGCTCGCACTGATCGACAGAATTGATTTTTGGGCGAACGGAAACATGTAGAACGCGGCTCAGCAGATGTACAAGCAGGGTTCAGGCCTGAGGGAGCGGAAGCCAGCGCCAAAGCGAAAGTAAGCAGACGCTTGCCGCCGGTGTACGCGCAGCTATTCTAAACGCTCCAGTTCTGGCGCGTTCGTCTAGTGGTTAGGACACAGCCCTCTCAAGGCTGGTGCACGGGTTCGACTCCCGTACGCGCTGCGCTACTTCGATCTATTGCGTGCTCGCGCGCGTGCGGAGCAGCGAATTACTTGCGACGGCGTTGTCGTCGTCCTTTTCCTTGCTCTTTTCTTTCGGCTTCTTCACATGCGCGCCGCTTTGGAGGTTAATTTTGTAAGCAATCAGCTCGCCATTTATCTGAGTGTTATGGCCGGTGATTTGCAGGGTACGCTGCGTGCCGGAGGAATTGTAGGCTAGTAGCGTTCCATTGAAAAGGGCGTCGCCCGCAATGGAGAAGGTCGAATTGCCGCCAGTAATATTGAAAAGAACGTCAGAGACGGTCAGGCCGCCCGTGAGAAGAATTTTGGCCTGGCCGCCGAGGTTAAAAGCACCCGAAATATTGAGCACGAAGGCCGAACCGGCCGCTCCATTTAACGTTAGTGTTCCGCCGTTTCCATTGTTGCCGCCGGCGATGACGAAACTACTCAAATTCATGACATATTTGCCGCCGAACGGTGTGTTATCGAAAATTCTACTCTGATTCTTGCTGATATTAAGTGAAGTGGGCGAACCGGCGGTGGCGGTAAGTCCTGCCGCGGCAATCGACGCATTCTTGAGCGAGGTGACGCCGCCATTCAGTTGCGAATTAATCGTTGCGCTGGAAAAGCGCGAGCCGGTAATGGTGCCGGTGCTTTTAATTGATTCGGTCGAGGTCGTTTGCTCGTAACGGTCCCCGTTAATCGAGGTGTGCCCCGATACGGTCAGGGTGCTGTAAACGCCGGCCAGCGCAATGTTGCCATCTACTTGCAGACCGGTGGCGTCGGGCGGCGACGAAATATTGAGAGCATTGAACCGTGAGCTGGCGGTGCCGGCACCGTAAACATAAACTGCCCACTCCGGCGTCGTTCCGCCCATGTAGCCAATGCGACCAGCGTAGCCAAGATCGAGACCGAACTTGGTGTAAATGCCGTCGGTGGCGAAGGCAGGCAACGCCGCGAATAGACAAAGGAAGAGCGAAGCGAAAACGATCCGTATCGAATTCGCCAGGGAGGGGCGCGATTTCGTCATATGTTCCAGGGTTGAGTTCGCCACGTCTCGGCTTCGCGCATTTCGCGCGCAGCCCAATGGTAGCACAAAATTAAAATGAGTTTTAACGGGTTGGCCGGCAAAAGGCGAGAACTTTTGTTAGTAATTCTATGCCTGCGTCGGAGACCTTCGGTTAGTTCTGTGGTGGCAGCCGTGTCGGCTGCAATAAATGCCAGGAACACAGGTCGAGAGACCCCTTGCGGTTCGCATACTGTAGGGCTCGTATTTCCAAGAACCGGCCGCAGCGTCCGCATAAAATCGATTCGCTGCCGGCGGCGTTTGTAATAACGTCATCGGCCAGATGTCGCCTTTCGACGAGCCCGACCCCCCAACGAGCTCACGATCTCGTATCAATCGCACAGCCACGCCCGCTTTTTACGTTGTTCTCGGGTTAATCGCTCTCGCTCCCATTTTGGGTGGCTGCACCAAACTATGGGCCGCGACCTCGCTGACCGCCGCCACCGGTTTACTTTTTCTGATTGCACCCCCCAAGCGATCACTCGGTAGGCTGCCGAACATCGCCTTCGCTGCTTTGATCGCGCTTGCGCTCGTAGCCTTCCTTCCCTCGCGATGGTTCCCGCTTTCCGATTGGCGAAGCGTCTTGGAAAAACTTGGAGCTCGACTGCCAGGCACAGTTAGCGCGCAACCGTGGCTCACGTTTCAATCAACGCTTCAATTTCTTCTCGGCTTGAGCTGGAGTTACTATCTGCTGGCGGCCGATTGGAGTTTGGCCGCGCGCAGGAAAGCCTCGACGTTCATTGCCTTACTGATCGTTAGTTTGGCCGCGGCTATCACGGTTGCCAATTTTTTACAGGCACGAATTCCCTTTTGGCCGCACACTCCGGAGTTCGGATTTTTTCCTAACCGAAACCATACCAGTAATGTGTTGGGGATCGGTGGCATTCTGGTTTACGCGCTCGCTCTCGATGGGTTCGCCAGGCGCCAGCGTCATTGGTGGATTTGGATCGCGGCGCTGTCCCTGATTTGCTGGGCTTTGATCCTCGATTATTCGCGGGCGGGAATCATCCTAGTCGCCGCCGGCGTCGTGGCGTGGCATCTCTTCTGGTTAATTACCTCCCGTAACAAACGCCGTCCTTTAATTGCTTCATCCGGCATCCTTCTGCTGCTTGTCCTCTTTGTTTGGAATGGCGGCAAAACCACCATGCGATTCATCAATGAAGAATCTAATCCCCTATCTTCATCGAACATGCGCTTCGCCATTTATCGCGACGCGCTCGATCTCACCGCGCGGGCGCCCCTCACCGGCGTCGGTCTGCCAAACTTCAGTTATGTTTTTAGCACTGCGCAAACCCATTCCGTCGCTGAGGATGTGGCCGCGCATCCGGAAAGTGACTGGCTCTGGATGGCGGTCGAGCTGGGGTGGCTGGCACCTTTGCTCATCGCGACCCTTTTTCTCTGGTGGCTCAGCCGCTGTTTCCCTTTCGAGCCGGGAACGCATCGACTATTGCGCTTCGCGGCGATGGTTTGCGGCTGCGGATTTGCTTTGCACGCCTTTTTCGATGTTCCTGGGCACCACATCGGCGCAATCCTTCCGACCTTGTTGCTCACCGGAACGGCCCTGCATCCAAATCAGCCGTTCAAGCTCTCGGGCGTCATCTCAATCTTATTTCGGCTAACGGGAATTGTGCTGCTGCTTGGCGCGGTTTTCTCCTTCCTCTCCATCGCCGGGTCCCCGAATTTTCCAACTGACGTGACAGTTGACCGCTGGCAAAAGCAGATCGCTCTCGCCCTCGATGAGAACGACTACGAAACCGCGGGCAACATGGCATCTCGCGCTCTGGGAATCGCGCCGCTGGAATGGAACATTTATTACCAGCGGGCTGTCGCTGAAGTCGGCTTGCATTCGCGGACGCCCGCGAAACGCGATTTTGCGATCGCCCGTTACCTCCTTCCCCAATGGCCTGATCTTTGGTGGAAGGAAGGAGCGACCTGGGGACTTGCCGGCGAGATTGATGAAGCGTTCGCGAGCTGGGCCAGAATGTTGCGTCATTTCCCGCAACAGGCGCCTGATCTCTACAGAGATATTTATGGATCAATCAAAGATGAACCTGAGTTAGTCGATCGCTGGCGATTACTTGGCCGCGACAACAAGAAGTGTCTGCTCGTTTTTTTCCAAAACGCCAGTCCGGTCGAATTTCGCGTAGAACTGGATCGCCTGCTTGCGGACGATCCCGAACTGAAGGCGTTTGATGCCGCCGAGAAGCTGACATTATTCGAAGCCTGGTACCACAATGGCGACAAGCTGGAACTCATCGAGGTTCTCCGTGAGAAATCCGATTGGGGTGCGATCGCATGGAAACAGCTCACCCTGGCCTATGCCGAGTACGGCGATTATCAGAATGCCTGCGCCACGGCGCGCGAATTCGCCTTGATACCACCGGTGCCCGATCCTCCGGCCGGTCTTACCACGGCCGATCTTGAACTACAAGCGCGGCTCCATCCCACCGACATTGACACCGCTGCGGCGCTCTGCCTCGCGCTGGCGAAAGAAGGCAGGGTCGAGCAAGCTTTGGCGCGATTACAAGCGCTGCACGAGGTGAAGGGCTACCCCGATTACCTCCGAAACCTCGAAGCGGAACTTTGGGAGCGCAAGGCCGAATGGGGCAAAGCCTGGAACGCGCTAAAACCATTCGTCTCCGGCTGAGGCCTCGGACTCATGCTCATGTTCATTTTGCTTCTGGGGAGCGCAGGCTGCTAGCCTGCTGGCGCCGGCAGCTTGCCGGCGCACCCTTTTCGGCAAGGCTGCCGAAAAGTACAGGCAAGTTGCCTGTGCTCCCCGGAACCCCATGACCCCAATACTCCATGACTTAGCGCCGCCACTGGCAAGCACGCTGCTTCAAAGGGGTTAAATGGCAGTCACCCCTGATTCCCTGCGCTTCTCCCTTTTTCTCGTGTGATGCTGACCGTATTTCACCTCACTTATTTAAGGGACGGTTTGTTTTGCCCGGGCGGGGCAAGTGCTCTACAATCGCCACTTTTTCTGCGCCGCACCTTGAGAGTTGCCTCTAACCTTGCCTTAGCCGCGTCCCTTTTTCTGGGAACGCTGAATCTTTTGCCTTCGAGCAGCCGCGGACAGACCACCGAGGCTGACACAACTGCAACATCTGGGACCGAGCCACCGCTGCCAGTCGGAGGCATCAGTCGCCCATCACGCGATGTGCAAGTTGAGACCAATGGCAATCCGGTAAATGAAAATTTTCGCCGTTTCCGCTACAACGTCGGCGTTACCGTGCGGGAGGTTTATGACGATAACATCAACATTAGCTCGTTTCAGCGGACATCAGATTTGTACACCGTAATCGAGCCGGGAATCCATCTCGGCTTTGGCGACAGTGCCGGAGGGTTCAACTATCTGACGTTCGATTACGTTGCCAGCGTCTATTTCTTTGCCCAACAAACCGAGCGCGATACCGTGGAGCACCTGATTCGTTTGGCGGCACAACACGATTTTGGTCATCTCGTGCTCGGAATAAGTGAGGACGTTCGAATTCTCGATGGCACCAGCCTGAATAACTTGTCAAATACCACCGGCGTGCAGGCGAATACCGATGTGGGCGGTCCCTCGCAAGAAAATACTTATACGACCACGGTGAATGCCACTTATGATCTAACGGGAAAACTATTCCTGAGCGGCCAGGCCAGCTATGCCATCTCCGATTATGCAACTTTGATTAGCTCGCAAGTGACCAGCGGCAATATCTACATCAACTACGTTTACAGCCCGAAGCTGGTGGTCGGTGTCGGCACGACGGGTGGAGTGAATTCGAGTGACGGACAGACGTCCGACGAAACATTTGAACAGATGAATGTTCGCATCAATTACATCGTCAGCGGAAAGGTCTCGCTCAGCTTATCGGGGGGCCTCGAGTTTCGCCAGTTCGGCGGAGGCGGCAATTCCATTTCGCCGGTTTATGAAATTGCAGGAACATATCGCCCTTTCGAGAACACTCTTATTACCGTCGCCGGCAGCCGGCGCACGGTCAGCTCCGCCTCTCTTGCTGGCCAGGACTATACGGACACAAATCTCAGCCTGACGTTTAGCCAACGTCTATTTAACCGGGTCACCCTTAGTCTTGGCGTCGGGTACACTAATTCAGATTACCTTAGCGCAACCAATGGCGCAGCCACCGCCCGGAGCGACGACTACTTTTATATCGAGCCCTCGATCGACCTCGACATCACCCGCTACTGGAGCATTGGCTGTTACTACCTGTACCGGCAGGATTCCAGCACACTTGCTTTATTCAGTTTTTACGATAATCAGTTCGGAGTTCGCAGCTCGCTTACCTTCTAGTTCATGCTCCCCCGCTTGCTCCTGATTGTCGTTGCTGTAACAGCCGGCCCGCTCCTCGCCCAATCCCCGGCTCCAGTGGCATCAGCTGAACCCGTCCGGCCTACCTATCCAATTCCGGGCATCAGCAGCAGCTCATCCGCGCCAGCGGCAGCAGCGCCGGCACTTCCACCCGGAGTAAGCGCCCCGAGCGGTTACATCCTCAGCGCAAACGACCAGGTCGCGGTCGAAGTTTTTGGCGAAGAAGATCTGCGCACAAACGGGCGTTTGAATGGCGAAGGCAACCTGAGTGTTCCGCTGCTTGGCTCGATTCACCTCGCGGGCCTTACTCTCGCTCAAGCGGCCGCAAGGCTCACCGATCTCTACGCTCGTGATTATCTCGTTAATCCCAGGGTCAACGTCATGCTCGTCGGGTACGCCAAGCGCCGTTTCACCATGCTCGGCCAAATCAATCGTCCGGGCAGCTATGAAATGCCTGATGGAAGCCCGGAGGGCATCGATCTGCTGGAAGCGGTCGCCATGGCCGGAGGGTACACTCGCATCGCCGCCCCGGAGCGAATCAGCGTCCGGCGGCATTCCAGTACAGGTAAAGACGAAATCATTCGAGTGGATGCGAAACGTCTGGCGCGCGGGGACCGCGGCAACTTCACGGTTCTCCCCGGCGATGCGATCACGGTTGGCGAAAGCATTTTCTAATTTTCCCGTCAAAAGTATGAGCGCTCGCGAGAATGAATTAAGCTACTGCTGTTTACGGATGAATTTCCCACTTCCGGCTCCAAGCATCATTTCAGCATTTCAGTTTTTCGGCGTTTCAGCATTTCGCGCTGGCTCCCCGCTCTAATGACACCGGATTCTCCCGCTCCATCAACCCCCGCGGCATCGCCGGCCCCGCGCACCATCAATCCCGCCATCGACGTCATGATGGAGCCGCAGCGCGGATTCAATTTGCGCCAGTTCTGGCACGCCCTGCTGGAACGCATCTGGATCGTCGGTCTGTGCGTGTTGGCCGGATTATTCGTCGCCCTTGGTTATTTGGGGAGAACGCCTAAGACCTATCAGTCGCACGCCGTCCTCGAGGTCGATTTCCAGGAGCCGACCTTCGTCGCGGGTGATGATTCATCCATGCGAATGCGTTCGATGTTTCTGGCCAGTCAGGAAGCACTGCGCACGATTGAACAAAACCTGACGAATCGGCAGATGCTGGCGCGGGTGATCCGCGCGGAAGGTCTGGCGGAAGACGATGGCAAAGCACTCCTCGGTAGCGCGGGCGGCCATGTGTCAAACGAGAAAGTCACCCCCGTTCCATCGAGCGGTGCCCGAATGCAACCCAACGCGGTCGAGGGTATGACCTTTACTCCGATGGAAAACGCGCTGGCCGGTGGCCTTTCGACAATGGTGAAAGCGACTATCCGCCGCGGCACACGTTTGATCGATCTCTTTGTGACAAATGGCGATCCCGTAATGGCGCAACGGCTCGCTGAAGCCGTCGGACGTGAATATATCCGCAATGCCATCGAACGACGCGCCAGTTTTAGTAACGACACTCTTCGCTATTTGGTGGAGGAAGAAGAGAGGCTGAAGGCGAATTTGCAGAAAAGCGAGGCTGCGATTGCCGAGTACAAAGAGCAAAATCCGGACGCACTTCAGCTTGGTGGCGGAACGGTTGCGACTGGCAGCCAGACTGGTTCCGGCGCGGGAGCGGGCGGACCGCGCGGCGGTATTGTCGAAGACAAATTACAAGAGCTCAGCAGCAAATTGACCGCGGCCAAAACAGACAGACTCCGTCTGGAAGGTGAGCTTAAGCAGATCGAGCAGGTTGGCGAGGACATCGATATGCTGGTTGCGATCCCCAGTATTTCCGGCGCACAATTGGTGGGCGAAGCGCGTCGCAACGTCACCCAAATCCAGGCCGACCTGGCCACACTTGCCCTCCGCTACAAAGATAAACATCCAAAAATGATGGCGGCGAAAGCGGCTTTGCGCGAGGCGAACGATGCCCTGCGCCGCGCCGCCAAAGCACAACCGCCCATTCTTCGCAACGCCATTGCCCAGGCGAAAACGACTGAGGCCAATTTCGAGACGGCGCTCCGTGAACAACAAGGCACGGCTTTGGCATTGAATCGCGCAGCCATTGGTTACCAGGAATTGGCGCGGCAAGCGGAAAGCGACCGCGCCCTCTACGAAAGCGTGTTGCGACAGATCAAATCTACTGACCTGACGAAAGATATCAAAACCAATGCCGTTAGTATTGCCGAGCACGCCGTCATTCCGCGCCAGCCCGTCAGTCCGATTCCTTCAAAAACAATCATATTCGGGTTGCTTGGCGGCCTTGTCGTTGGGTTAGCATTCGTTTTCGGGGCCGACACCCTTGATCGCTCGGTCAGAACCGTGGACCAGGCCGAGGCGGTGCTTGGGCTGCCAGTGCTGGCGGCGATTCCCGAAACCAAGGATAGCGAGTCAAAGAAAGCGAGTGACGGCAAAGGCTCGCCGCACGAAGCTGCCAAGTATCGTTTGGTGGACGAAGCTCCGGGCGGCGTTATTGCCGAAGGCTTCCGTAACTTGCGCGCGGCCCTTTCCCTCCTTGGCCCGGAGGTAGATCGTCGTCTTTTTCTCTTTACCAGCGCGCTTCCCGATGAAGGCAAGAGTTTTACCAGCGTGAACTATGCGCTCGCCCTCGCGCAACAAGGCCACCGCGTTCTCTTAATTGATGGCGATTTGCGCCGGCCAAGTGTCCACAAGGTATTTGCAAAGAAAGGCGACGGTGAAGGATCCGAAGCTGGCGTGGTTGATTACCTTGTTGGCAATGTCGAATTGAAAAAAGCGGCGCGTCTTGTCGCTACAGTCGAAAGTGAATCGCTTAACCTCTCTAAATCGCGCGATCCGAAGGCCACTACCGGTCAGTTGTTTATTCTGGCCGGCGGCCAAATGGCGCCGAACCCTGCCGAACTACTAAGCGGCGATTGCTTCAAGAAGCTGGTTGCCGCGGCAGTTAGAGAATTCGACCGCGTCGTCGTCGATAGCGCGCCGATCCTGGCGGTGAGCGATACCCTTCTTATGATACCGCACGCTCAAACCACCTGCATGGTGGTGCGGGCCGGAAAAAGTCCGCGCAACGCCATAACTCGCGCGCTCTCGCTCATGAGCGCCGCTGGTGTTCGCCCTGCCGGCCTGGTTTTGAATCGTCTGCCGCGTCGCCGCGGCGCCGGCTACTATTACTACTATACGTCCGACGGCTACGGAACCGCCGGCGGCGCCTACGCCGGCCAATACGGCCGACGCCATTCTGCTCCCGCTCCGCCGAGTTCAGTCTCAGGTAATGGTGCAGACGGCGGCTCTTAGCCGTTAATTGTAGCCGCGTCTCGGAGCCTGCCCTGAGCTTGTCGAATGGGAGAGCACGGCTCGCAGAGCCGTGGCTACAGTTGGGAAATGAGAGGTCAGGGGGAATTTTGTAGGGCAAGCGACGCGCCTGCCCTACAATTCGATAACCAATAACTGATATCGATGAGCGCCCGCTCGTTCCGATAACTGATAACTAATAACTGATGTTTGCCGGGAAAGGGCGATTATCGCCCTTTTCCTGCAAACATCGTATAGATCGTTTTCAGAACGATCATGGCGTCGAGCTTCAGGGAATAATGCCGGATGTAATAGAGATCGTAGGTTAGCTTCTGCACCGCGTCTTCTTCGCTTTCGCCATACGGATAATTTACCTGCGCCCAGCCCGTGATCCCCGGTTTAACCAAATGCCGGAAATGATAGAACGGAATTTTGTCCCGGTAGCGCAGTGCACATTCCACCCACTCCGCCCGCGGCCCGATCAAGCTCAGCTCGCCGTGAAACACATTCCACAATTGCGGCAATTCATCGAGCCGCAGCTTGCGCAGCCATCGCCCCACCGGCAATATCCGCGGATCGTTTTCCCTTGTATAAAGATCTGCTTCTCTGACCTCCGATCTCTGACCTCTGATCTCTGCTTCGTTAATGTCTTCCTCTCTGACCTGTGCTCCCTGTCCTCCGTCCTCTGATCTCCGACCTCCGACCTCTGCCCTCTGATCTCTGACCTCTGACTTCTGTCCTCTGTCTTCTGCTCCCTGCTCCACGCCCCCGGCTCCCCCTGCCGCGCCGTAGCCTTGTGCAGAGGCGGATGCCTTCCGGTCCGTTGTCCTGTTCCCTTGTGGTCCTGTAGTCTCGCGTCCGCCGTCGGACGCATTCCGCATTGTCCGAAATTTATAGGCCGTGAAGATTGCTTCATCCCGGCCGACCCGAGGCTGCTTGAAAATGACCGGCCGCCCGCTCGTAAGCCAGATCAAACAGGCCAGCGCTGCCATTAACGGAAAACAAATAATCAACAACAGTCCTGAAAGGATGATATCGAACATTCGTTTCGCATAATGGTAGGGCGACGTGCGCGATAATTGGAAACCGGCCTGCATTGGCCAGAACGGATCGATCGAATGTGCCGGGACCTGCCGCCAATGGGCTTCATAGAACGACTCCAATGTATAAACACGAATGCGCTGAAACTGCGTGCGGATCAGCCGGTCGAGGAGATCGGGACGTATTCGCTCGGCTCGTTCCGCCAGAATGATGCCGCTGTAACGTCGCGACACATCGTCAAGCTTTGCACTGAGATTGCCCTCAATCAGCGGCGAGCCGGGACCGGCGACGTGTTCACCTACGCGTCCGCCGTCCGGATCGATGAATTCGAGACCCTGATTGTTTGGAGAAGCATAATAGGCGCGATAAAAATCGCCTGCCATCTTGCCACAACCAAGAACCAGAAAGGCACGGCTCGCCGTCGCCGCCGTCACGTGCGTTCGCAACCAGCGCCGATAAAAGAGTGACGTTGGAATGAAAACGAGAAAGCTGCTCAAGATCGCGAAACGGCTGGGCTTCATCGAATGATCGTAGGTAGCGGCCACGTAAATCACGAAGGCGCTGACCCCAAGCGCACAAAGCAACGCCAGAATATGCTCGGCGGTATAGGCTAGTCCGCGCGTCTCCGTTCGAGGACTGTAACCGCCAATGATGAAGAGAGCCTGAACAATTACCGCAATCTGAATGATCTCAACGACCGCAACTTCAAATGGCCCGCTGAAAGCGGCGTCGTTTCGCAGGTAAGTTGCCATTCCGTAGATCGCCATCCAGATAAAGATATCGAGAAGAAAGATCAAAATTGACGGCGCCCATTCCTGCCGCGTAACTCGCGACATCCTCGTAAGGCGGCGCTCGCCGGCCTGACTGGGAGGGGCGACTGCCGAGTCCCCCTTCTGGTTATGATACATGGCGCGCGCCGGTGATGGGCCGGTTTGTACGTTTTGCTCGGCCAACTGCTGCGCGCGACTCATAGGGTGGACTAAAGATTCTACCGTGGTTTCCTGGCTCTGTGAAGCAAGCAAATCAGAGGCCAGAGGTCGGAGATCAGAGGTCAGGGATTAAAAAAAGCCGTGGGTTGCTCATCATCTTTCCGAGCATTCTGTCGATTTCCCGACAGATCGACGTAAGCTCGGCATGTTACTGATCTGTAAAGTAACCACAGTCCTTCGCAAAATCGATAGAAGACTCTGTCTCAGCGTTTTCGCCGTCACAATCGGTCAATTTACTAACAAAATGAGCTTCATATTTCCGTTTTGCCCACGCTTCGCGCAAATTCAAACAGGTCGAGCGAGAAGATCGGCGAATTTGACTCGTCAACGCGAATCTTTCGTCTGATAGAAACATCTTGCTTACTTCGAACACTTTCATGGCGAGAAAGTATGCTTTCTTGTAAACGTCCAAGTCTTTGGCGGAGTTAATTTGCATGTTCTGACCTCTGATCTCCGACCTCTGACCTCAGCTCTTAAGTTTGTGCTCCAGCAAACGCAAAGACAGCATCAACTCCGCAACCGTCCGCTGGAACGCATAATACCAGCCATTCCAGCCATCGAAGATGAGGCCGCACACTAACAACAAATAGATCGGCATGCCTAGCGGCACGATAATCATCCACTTCCGCATCTTATCCACGCGATTTAATTCTGCCCTCCCCGCCCCCTCCTCTCTCCGAGCGGTAGCGCTCTCCGAGCCGGAGGCCCCGCCCCCCGTGGTCGCGCCGTAGGCTTGCGCGAAGGCGGATGCTCCATGCTCCAGATACGCCGCCTCAATTTCCGAATAACGTATCTGCGATTGAAACCAGCGATTCAGCGGCTTGCGATCGTCGTGCCAGATCTTTCCCTTGAGCTTAGCCAGCTTTCCCTTTACCCGAAGTTGCTGGGTGTGTCCTTCGTCCACGTAACGAGCCCGTTTCGTGCGGAAGAGAACAACCCGCGGCGGATAAACCGACGCGCGCAGTGGCCGGCCGAAAATGCAATAGTCAAACTCGCCCCAATACACTGCTAGATCAGAAGTGGGTTCCAGTTTCTTGATCTCCTCCTGTAACTCCGCCGTCAGCACATAATCCGCGTCCAGCGTCAACGCCCATTCTGTATCGATCCGATCTAAGCCGGCGTTCCATTGATTAGCATGCGTATCGAATACGCGCTGGACAACTTGAACATTCGGAAACGATCGCGCGATCTCGAGTGTCTGATCGTTACTAAAGCTATCGACGATAATGACCTTCGGCACCCAAACCAACGCCTCCAGGTTGCGCCGAATGTTCTCCTGCTCGTTATAGGTCAGTACCAATGCCGTTAGTGAAATCATCGCGTTATCGCATGTTTGCGCGGGAACGACTTGTTAATCAAGCTCATCGTTATTTTGTCCCAGCGATTCCCTCGCCGTTCCCGTCGTCGACACTTCATCCGCATCCGTGCGGTAACGTCACCGACATTTGCACAGCAGCCTCGCGAAGTCCCGTACTCCCTGCTCCCTGCTCCCTGCTCCTGGCTCTTTGCTCTGACCTACCCCTTCCCTACTCGCCTAGGTTATGATCTTTTGATACAGCTCATGCAATGCTTTTCCAACTGCTTCCGGCGAATAGCGTTCTTCCACCAACCGGCGTCCGTTCGCCACTAGCGTTGCCGCCTTTTCTTTATTCGAGAGCAAATCACCGATCGCACCAGCTAATTGCTGCACATCACGTTTCACCACCACACCTGCATCGTATTTCCGGATATCGCTGCTTAAAGCAACTTCTTCTGAAACAATCGTCGGCACGTCGGCCGCCAGACTTTCCGCCGCAGCAATACCGAAGTTCTCCGAAGCGGAGGGCAGCACAAAGACATCCGCCGCCGCCAACGCCGCCACTTTCATCTCTCCGCTCAAATGTCCCGTCCAGATCACCTCCGATGCCCCCTGACCACTGACCACCGACCACTGACCACTGACCTTTTGCTGCCTGTCTGTTGTCCGTGGTCCCGTTGTCTGTGGTCCTGTAGTCTCGAGAACGCGCCTTGCGTGTTCTTGGAGTTCCCGCACGTAAGACTCCTCCCCTTCTCCCGCAATAATAAGCGCAACGTCTTTATTCTTCTGTCGCACCATCGCAAATGCATCAAATAAGAGCTCGATTCCTTTCTTCCGGTCAATTCGCGACAGGAACAGAATAATCTTGCGTCCTCTTAATTTGGGATAGCGATCGAGAAACCGCTCCGGATCGCCTTTAGCCACGGGCTTAACCGGTAATGGAATGACCACTGATTCGTGTTTTGCCAGGCGTGCATCAAGCAAAGCCGCTTCTTCTCGCTCGGCTTCCGAGGTGAAATGGATCGCGGCAGAGTTAAGCAGAATCGGGAGCTCAATCAGCCGGAGCGAAACTAGCTTTGGCAACCGGCGACGATTCCGTATTCCCCACTGATTCAAAACTCCGAGTGGCCGCACAATGTAGGGAACATTATTTTTCCGAGCGATCCGTGCTGCCATCGTGCTACTAAAGGAGAAAAGCGCATGCACATGCACGAGATCAAACTTCGCTACGTTCTCGCGCAACCATCTCGTTAGGCCAAACGATACCTTGTAAGGTTCGAATTCCCGCCGAAAACAAATCACACTGTATCCGTCCCCCTCTCTGCTCCTCGCTCCCTGCCCCCTGCTCCCTGCTTCGGAGCCCTCGCTCCCTGCTCCCTGCTGTTCCCTGCTCTCCTCCGTCTCGTTGTCTTGTTGTCCTGTAGTCCTGTAGTCCGATGGTGACTCCTTGCTCCCGGTCGTCGTCGCGATCCTCACATCGACACCTGCGCTCACGAGTGCCTCAGCGATTGTGTAAGCTGCGAAACTCGGCCCACCTTCCATGACGGACAATGATGGTATAACATGGAGAACACGCATGAATCAGTGGCCGTTATCAGTTATTTGTTAATCGTTGCGGGTTTTCGACAACCGATAACGTTAGCTGACAACTCGCGCACGGTCGCGCGCATTTCTACGGTCTTCTGCGCGCTATGCAACTCGTGACTCAGTCGGTAATCGCCGAACGCCACGCTCATGAACAGGAGACCGTCTGAGAAAATTTGCGATCGTTCGACCGCAAGCAAGGTAAATGACAAGGCTTACCAGGCCAACCGAGGCAACACCGCCAACGAGTTTAACGTTTGAAGTCTCAATCTCGTATGCGCTAAAGATGAGAGCAGATACAGCCAAAGCAGCGCCTAATAGTTTATATTTGGTTCGCGTTAAGAAAAGCCGATTGATCAATCCATAGAAAACACCCAGCAGGAAGATCGGGGCAAACATCCCTACCGGACCAAAGTCGATGTAGCTTTCGCCCACATACCCAATACCAATTGAGGTTCCCGATTCCATTCCGGACACCTGGATGCCGGTATAAAGCCGGGTCCGTTCTGAGTCGTCTAGCACTGGTTTATCCGGAAACAGAAGGCGCGGCATCAAGATGTGCATGATCGAACCTTTCCATAGTTCACCATTTTCATAAGGCACGCGATTTGGAACGTTCTCGATCGCAAGGGCGAAGTAGTTGACGTAGCTGACCCGCATGATCAGAGCGTCCATGCCGTCGGTAAAGTTTTCCCAAGTTACGCTGCTAACTAGATCGGCAAGCTTGGTAAACTTCCGCTCGATCGGAATCGCTTCTTCATTCGCCGTCTCTTGATTAGCGAGAAACTCGCGATAGTCCATCTTAACGGCCGTCCAGACCACTCCCGAAACAAAAAGGATGCTGAAACACATAATCGTCGATACCAGGCGACGACCACGTAGTGCGAGTGGCGACGCGGTTGCGGCGACAACCAGGACGAAGAAAACGCTTTTGAAGTTTGCAAAGACGCCAAACATTCCCATGACAAATTCGAAACCCAAACAGCCCGCAAGCAATCCGTAATTTTGCCGTTGATGCAACACGCAATAACAAAGCAGAAAGATGACCGCCCATTTTAGCGAGGCGATGCCAAGCAATAATTGAGTGATCGATGGAAGGCGCCACGAAACGTAGCTCAAGGCGGCGGCTACCGGCACGATCATGATGTAGAGAATGGCGAGTTTTTTTATATCAACCCGGGATGCCTCGGCCTCGATGCGATTTTGCAACGAGGGCCCCGCACCAAGGAATGCGCAGCGAATGCCGAGTGCGAGCACGACCACCGCAATAATACTTAACCAGCTGGCAACGGTCAGCTCAATGCTTCCAAACGCTTCATCCAGCGTTACATGATAGTGATTGGTGTAGAATACCGCAGCAGTAGCCTGGAGCCATTGAATCATGCACCCGAAGAGCAGAACGGGTGGCTCACCCTTTCGCCAAAGCAATTGTACCAGGATCGGAGGAACTACGAAGGCAGCGGACGTAACAAGACCATTCGCAGTAAAGAAGCCCCATGCAGCGAGAAGGCCACAGATACCCCAAAACAGCAAGTGGCCGGTATATGTTCGCCTCTCACGATTAACGATCGGCGATGTTGCGACCGTCGTGGAATTATTCGGCGCTATTGATAGCTGCATTAGGGGCTGATTTTTAGCTCAGGACGTCGCAGAACTCTCGCACAAATCTATCACGCTTAAAAAGGGATATCGTGTGCTCCCGCGCTTTTCGTCCCATTTTGTTGCGGAGCTCGCAATCGGTAAGAAGAAGTGTCAAGTGCCGGGCAAGCTGATCAATATTGCCAGACTCAAATAAAAGACCTGTCTCACCATCTGCTATTATCTCCGGTAAGCCGCCTATGCGAGATGCCACCACAGGAACCTCAAAAAAACCGGCTTCGATCGCGCTTGTTGGCAACGGATCAGGTGATCGACTTGGAACCACAAGGACGGCTAGATTGGCATAAATTTCAGCTTGATTAGCGATAAAGCCATTCCACTTGATGCTCCTTTGAATACCCAGGTCTGCGGCGTGCGCGCGGAGAAACGCTTCATATTCGGAGGCAGCTCTGCCAAAAACGTGCAGTTGTGCGGTAGGCTTTGTTCGAAGCACGACCTGAAATGCGTTAAGTAGATCTTCGTGTCCTTTCCAGGCGCCGATTTGCCCGACAATCCCGACAACAGACTCCTTTTCCGTCCTTACTAACTGGGCAGGATCTGAAACCGGATCTTCGATGCCATTATGAATTACCTTAATCATTCGTCGGTCGATACCAAGTTTGCATAACGATTCGTTGACTGCCTTTGAAACTGCCACAAAGCATCTCACGCGCCTGGCCAGCAACTGAAAGACATTTCGATATTGTGGCTTATCGGGCAATACTTCATGAACCCAGTAAATATCCCGCTCACGATTCAGGAATGGAGACAAGAGGAAGGCATGATGCCAGTTAGTATGGATGATTTTCTTCGGACCAACGCTCTTTAAGAAACGGTAATATTTTGCCAGCAATCCTGGCCAGAAGATCATTTGATGAGCCGTCATACGGAGACTCTCAAAAGTCATTGTCGCGGAAATAAATCCCAGTCGCATGATGTGAGTCGGAAATCCGGCAGCGCGCGATCGGCGACCGAATTCGCCGTCGCCCCAGTAGCTTGTCACGACCTCAACTTCGCAACCTTTGTCACGAAGCCCCTTGGCCAATTCTAATGCCATGATTTCTTTGCCGGAAACAATTCCTGCTCCGCAAACGATCGCAACGGAGGCCACGTTACTTAATACCGCGATACGTGAAGTGCCGACCGAAAGGTTTAAAGACGCGCTTCAATGTGGGATTTGAAAAATCCTTGCTAAAGAATCTATCGGGCGCGAAACCGGGGAGCAAGAGCCAGGTGAAATGGTTGCTTTCCATGTGGGTAACTTTAAGACCCGCTTTCTCGATAATTCGACGCACCCGCCAGAAAAGAAAGAAATTTTCACGCGGCTGTACGCCGGAGCCAGAATTAAAAGGCTGTTTCGATAACCACGACTTAATCCAGGCTAGAATCATTCCGTTAAAATAGTTCTCGGTAGTAATGACGAAGCCACCTTGGCGTTTGAGGCAACGTGTAACACTCAACATCATGCGTAGAGGGCTTTCCACGTGCTCCAGGCATTCACATGAGATCACAAAATCAAAACACCCATCATCGAATGGCAAGTTCTGCGCATCTGCCACGCAGAAACTAACATTTGGGATTTCCGGCAACTTGGATTGTGCAGCTTCAATAGCGGAGTGCGAAAAATCTGTCGCAACAATTTTAGTCGCCGTGTATTTTCGCCCAAGCAATCTGGCGAAATCACCGCGGCCACATCCTACTTCGAGAACATTTTTGCCGTCCAAATCCGGAAGCAACTTCAAGACGGTTTGATGCCACGGATAGAGCGGCATGACTTGATCCGTCTCCGTCAGGGCCATCGACTGATGCCAGGTATCGTAATCTGACTTTAACGGCATGGCTTCGTCGGTCTCGCTCTAAATTGTAGGGCAGGCGCATCGCCTGCCGATATGACAGACGGCAAGCGGGAGCGCTTGCCCTACAAAAACTTTGTCTCTACTCATACAAATGTGCCACCACATCAACAACGTTAGAGAAAGACGGTAGCTCCAATGTCTGCAATCGATTGCCGTGTCGATTGGTCAATTCAACAATTTCTTTCGCCAAATCTGAAGTGTTTCCAAAAGAAAAAACTGCATTCCCACAAGCGTTGCCGAGATCGGGTGCGCAACCACATCGATCACTGATTATGCACGGCAATCCACTCGCCATCGCTTCGTTAACTACTAGCCCCCAAGTTTCGTTATAGTCGCTTGGCAAAACCAGACGATCCGCCGCGACGTAGGCCTGCGAAACCTCGGTTTGGTTCAAAAAGCCAGTGAAACTGGCGCGAGATTTCGCGTTATCGGTTATCAGTTCTCGGTTATCAGTGTCCGTGGTCTGTAGTCCGTCGTCCGTAGTCTTCCTTCGCTCCGCATCGCACACGACATGACATGCAGCTCTTAACTCCCCCCCTAACTCTCCTGAGCCAGCGAATAGTAAATGGATTTTCAATTCGGGATGCGAAGCGAGCAGAAGCTGCGCCGCTTTAACCACATCCATAGGATGCTTCTTTGGAATAAATTTTCCACAGAACAGCACGCAATATGCATCCTCAGGGATAGACCACTGACTACGGACTACGGACCGCTGACCTCTGAGCGCCGCCGCTTGCGCGGCGAAGCGCTCATTATCGACGGCGTACATTGCCATGTGCAACTTTGATTCTGGAATTCCATAACTCCGGTACAACTCCCTGTTCGCGGTTCCGATGCAAAGAAACTGATCCACTCGCTTGAACAACTGGCCCAATAGGACCCTCTTCGCCATCTGCCTCCCGTTCACCGCGTGAGACATCAGTCTTTTACGCGGCTCCGATCTCTGGATTGGTTGCTCCCGCAACGAATTGCTCTCCCCCCGCATCCAGACTTGCACCCCCGCTCTGTGTGCTGCCCAAACCGCCTGCCAGTAAGCAGCGACCTGCCAACCATTGATCCAAAGCACCTTCGTCTTCGTTTCCCGAAATAGGTTTGGCAGCGACTCCGTGATCCGTGAACGCCAAAATGTTTTCGGGGTAGCGCCTGCTGGTGTTTTTAAGAACCGGTAACGATACCCCTTTAGCATATCGATATCCCAGGCAAACTCCCTGCCAAACTCGACGTCACGACTCAACCGACTGGCGTGCTCGCTCAAATACCAGACTTCGAATGGAACGCGGCCATCCGCAGCGAGCCTTTGCCAGAGCGGGACCTGATACTGAATTGGATGAGTTGTCAGGATCGCCAGCATGGTTGCCATCAAGACCGCAAGACCACAAGACAACGAGACAACAAGACCACTGGCGGATTAATCATGACCACGAGACGGCGGACTTCCAAGGTTTCGCGATCGAATCCTGATAACCGATAACTCATAACTATTAACTAGGCCGTGCCTGCAACGTCCTGCAAAATCTTCACCCATCGATCTCCGTAAGCGTCCCAGCTGAATCGTTCGGCTGTTCGGCGCGCGTTGGCGCCCATTTCGGTCACGCGATCGCGATTTTCGAGACAAAACCGCATTGCCTCAACAAGCGCATCAAGGTTTCCCGGCTCGATAATCCAGCCATCTTCGCCGGGAGTCGTAATATCGGGACCAGCCGTCGCCGTCGTCGTAATCACCGGCAGACCGGAAGCCATCGCCTCAAGCAGGACGAGGGCGAAACCCTCGAAATAACTAGGGAATACGAAAACATCGCATTCTGCCATGATACCAGCGAGTTCAGTGTTCGATACTTTGCCCAAGAATGTAGTATCTGCGCCATCTAGCCAGTCACCAGGTGCAGTTGGCGAGACCGGTCCAACTATCCATAGTTCCGCGTTCTTAGGTGCCAACGTCTTCCAAGACTCGAGCAGCAGCGGAATTCCTTTTCTCGCCGACACCAGCCCTGCAAACAAAAAGCGAAATGGTCGCTTTTCATGAGGTCGGAGTCTTAGAGAAAATCTTCCTAGATCGACTCCGTACGGATTGAGCGCGATTTTGTCGGCGCTGACGCCATGTTCGATCAGCGTTGCTTTCGTAAAAGAGCTTGCAACGACAATCTGCGTTGCTTTCGCGTGCTCGGCATTTTCAGCCGCACTAACAGCATCAGCGCGAATTTCCAGATCTGCCGACCAGTCTGGGAATTGTCGTCGAATCGAATCATAAACTCGATTCTTGGATCGAGGATGAGCAATTGTTTGATCGAGAACGAATGGACGTTTGATCGATGTTGCCCTATCGATTAATATATTGGATGAAGTGTCGAATCCTATGACAACGTCACTGCTTAGCAATTCGCTTTGCGGGATCGTGCGCTGAAAGCGTTCATTCCGATCATGCAAAGCGATCTGCATCTCGGTACCAAGCTTCAAGCGGAGTAATGCGGTTAGTTCCAGATGGGGAATAGTCCGAATTTTCTCTGACGGCAGGCCTGCGATAAAACGATTTCCGAGCCACTTCGGTGGCCTTGGCAACATGCTCAGCATACGCTCGACCGGGCTGTGTTGTGCCAGTGCAAAGCTCGTCCAAAACCTGTAGAGACAATTGTGGCGATACAATTGTCGCGCCAGCTGTGCAGAATACTGTGTGCCCGGGTGGGCTAGTAGCGCTTTCATCGCCCCTACCCTAGCTGATTAGAGGCTTAGCAGGAACCCCACCAACGACTGCTCCGGGTGGAACTGTCTTAGTCACGACCGCACCCGCCCCAATTACACAACCGTCTCCAAGCTCGACATCTTTTAAAATAACTGCTTTGGCCCCAATCCAGCAATGACTGCCGATCTTTACTTGACCCCGATTCATCGGCAGCTGCTTTGGCGAGACTCCTTCACTTATTGCGTGATTGCTATCGGCGATATAAACATCCGGACCAAACATGTTGTTATTGCCAATTTCAACATAGCCGCACGCATCAATCATTAGATTCCGATTAAAGTAGTTTCCGCTGCCAATCCTTATTCGGATTCCGTCGAATGGTTCATCAACCGGCCAAAGCCAGCACCCTTGGGTGAAGGCGTTGTAGCTACCAATTTCGATCTGGCTCAGCCGGCGGCAGCGGCCACCACCTTCCATCCGATTGTGACGGCCCTGTTTCATTCCCAAAAGGCAATAAATAGCCAGGCGTAAGCGACTCATCGCTCCGCGTGGAATTCGAGTTAGGAGCGCTTCCATCATTTCCCGCGCAATTGCATGAAGCTGCGCAGTGTAGAAGTCTTGACCGGCTTGCGCGATCCCCAGGCACTGGGCAGCGATTTAAGAAAGAGCGCGAAACCGCTTAGAGCATGGGAAGTCAACTCATTGCGAATACCGAAGATTAGATGGCGATAGAGTTTTGACGCCATCGCTAACGGTAATAAGTATAGCGGAGTTCGTCTCACCGTCATGACAAGGTCGTTGCATACGCCCGAGGAATGTTGCGTGGGTATTTCACGGGCCAGTGATGTCTTGTCATGCCAGACGTGAACCCCATTGAGCCGAACGATTTCATAACCAGCATCAAGCAACCGTAAAGAAAGATCCTTCTCTTCTCCGCCATAATGTCCTGGGTTTTCTTCATAACCACCAATTTCTCTCACCGCTGATAATCGTAGCATATGCCCGCATCCGATAAACGACGATACGCGTTCAATATCTTTGCGAAGTTGCGGTGTCGGTCGATCTGGTGACAAGATGTCAAAGGCGATCGCGCCTGTTCGCGGATTCCTTTCCATCACAGACAGGGCTTCGCCAACCTCGTCACCTTGCAGAAACCAGGCGTCATCATCGAGACCAACGAAGTATTCTGTGTCGGCATTGGTTATCCAATAGTTCCGTGCAGCAACGTAACCGCGCGACTCCGGCCAGGTAATCCACTCAACTGCTGGGAAACGCCGCTTTACTTCTGCCGTCGGATCGCGCGATCCATCGTCAATCACCGCAATTTTTATCGACATTCGCTGCGATAACGCCGACTCAACAGATTTCGGCAGAATATCAGCGCGGTCCTTCGTAACAATTCCAATAAGGACCGTGCATCGATCTCGAGTTTGCGGAGACTCGCGCATTAACAATTGTTCCTAAGCTCACGCAGCGCCTTCCACTTGCCTTGAATGACAGACCCGAGGTTTCGCCTCCCATGCGATGTAGTAGTGGTCGACAAAATCGAGAAGATCTCCCATCCAAGCAAACGCAGGTAATCAGTTGATCTTCGCTGTTCCAGGACCTGGGTCATGACGTAATGACGATTAAGCAACTCCATTGCCGCAACTGCGGCGACACCCAATTTGTGAGGGCTTGGTTGACTATCATGAAAAATTCGAGCCCTCCGAACATTAGCCAACTTCCATCCGCGTTCGGCTACTCTTATAGATAAGGCCAGATCTTCCATTAATGAGTAACCGCGAAAAAACGAATCGAATGGAGGGGATGGTAGTGCTTCGCGACAATACATCGTGCAGGTCGTGTTCAGCCACTCGACGGGTACGATGTCCGGAAGATCATCGCGATCTTCCGGCAACAAGTTGATCGCTGGGCCGATTACCTTTCCAGCGAAGGTGTTCTCCCTGCCGCTGTTCAGTAACGTAAACATTAACCGACTAATTGTACCCGGTGTCTGATAGCGCTGATTCACAATCATCGCATTCACACCACCCAGTTGCTGATCCGATTCGATCGCGTTCCAAAGTCGTTGCACACAATCTGGCTCGAAAAGAACGTCGTCATCGAAGAACCAAATGAGCGGTTGAGTAGCGACAGCCACGCCCTGGTTACGCTGCGTAGCTGCGCCGCATGCTAACGCTTTGATCCAGCGCATTTGTGAGCTAAGTCCTAGAACTCCCTTTTCGCAGATCTGTTGAGTCTCGGGGGTGTCGGACGCGTCGACTACTATAATTTCAAATGGTTGAACCGCCTGTGAAGCGAGACTTTCGACGGTCCGCTGCAACATCGAGGCTCGGTTCCGACTCGCCACTACTGCCGAGATGGGCAATGGTTCGGTCTGCACGATCAACCGATCTTTCTAAACAGTTCCTCAAAACGCCGCTTCCACGTATGATCACGGAACGCTCGTTCGTGACCGGCTGCGCGCAGCTTCTCGGCGGCTTCGGGATGAGCCAGGTAAAACCGCGATTTGTCGATCAACTCCGCGCAAGAGCGATAAGTATCGATTTCTTTGCCAACAATGTAGAACTCCTCAATCTCCTCCGTGTGACCGGTCAGGTAGCAGCTTCGGCACATCGGGGCTTCAAAATCACGCAGGCGCACATGTGGAATCAAGTTCGACCCGGGTCGACCGTCGGCCCAGACGTTGCTGAAGTTCAAACAAATTTCATACTGCGCCAACGTCTGGGGGATGCTATCGGCCCTGCCTTTTGAAAAAGCCGAGAGTCGAGACAATAGTCTTTGCGTGGTGCATCGATACCGCAACTGCTTCCAACTACGAAGCAGACCGCCCAAAAAACCAGCTCGCTCGATGTTTTCGCAAAAAGCCTGAGTATGGCTCGCCAGACTGCCCGCCGGATATTGCGTGCGCCCAAGGTAGGATCCAGTTGATGAGCGTACATTCTCAGCAATCGATGGAGAAAGCTCGCCTCCCCAACCGGCACCATAAATTGCGACTGGAACGTGAGCTTCTACCAGTGCTGCAAGCTTACGGTCCCGGTCGGCGTAACGCTGGCCGATAAAACAAGCCACGGGCTTCCGGGTAACCCCGTTAATTGGATGGTAAACGTTCGGATCAGCGCCCATCTGCACCCACACAGGGCGCGCGCCGACTTCGAGATACAACTGATCTGCATCGCGCTCCGTGTGCCACGAGAAGTCCGCGTTGACAGAGATGTCTCGCACAAGCTGGAATTGATAAGTGCTATTGCAATAAAAATTGATAGACGCGATCCCAAGCCTTCGCAGCTCCTCGAACCCGGAAGGATCAAAGTGCGAATTGTAGAAGTAGCTTAAAAACAGATCTAACGGCTGCTTCCTATGAGCCGCCCGAACTTCGTCCAGAATTTGCTCAGTAATTCGCGCTCGCATTTCTAACTCTTCCGGCGTGAAGTCCGACGCGATATGCATGAATCGACTTGCCGGCAGCAAGTCAGTTTTTGACTCGAGAGTCTCGTGGCCAAGCTCACGCAACGCCGGGTAGAAGTTGCCACTCCATAATCCGCCATAATAATAACGCGGGTCATTCGAGTGTCGGACTGCACAGAAGGTTCGCATCATGGGTTGCGCTGAAAGCGATAAAGCCCGCAAGCATATCGAGCATTCGTGAAATCCTCGGGGTTCGCATCAATAACGAATTCATTGCCGTCTGTGACCACGGAAAACTCGACCAGGCGCAGCTCAGATAGAGTCTCAATTGGCCGACAAGGCTTCCAAATGCGTTGCGCGTTGAATTCTATGCGCTCGCGACCGATCGGCATGGAGTAAAGCAGCTGTCCGCCTCTTGCTAAGATGCGTTGAAGTTCTCGGAGCGCTTTTTCCGTCCCGTATGGATCGATCGGATCGCCGTACCGTCCCAAGCCGATGTGTTCAGCCACATGCAAACAAGAAAGCGATGTGATCGACGCATCCGGAATAGGCAAGCTAACAATACTCCCTAAGCGAAAATGAAAATCCGGAAATTGGAATTGGGGAGCCCTAATGTCCCAGTAAAAAACAGGGCAAATTGCCGTCGCCTGCGCCACAAAACCATCCAACCTCGAACCGACGTCGTGATGTTCGGTCGGTTGGAAATGTCTTAGCTTTCGCAACGCCCAAACGTCCTGATAAAAATAATGCCCCCCTCCACTTTGCGTGTTTGACGAACGGTCGAATAATTGGGGCGCAATCTCCCCGAAGGGCGCATTTCCGCCGAGCTTGCGAAAGCTTCGCCAATCGTGCGCGAAATGCCGAAGCAATGCGGGGCTTCTCAACAGGTCGCTTGCATCCAGTCCGTGCAATGCGCGCAGCGCCCGCCAGCATCCGCGTGCAAAGTCATAGTGCATTCGCGCGATTCAATTTTGCAAGCACTGTCGATTTCGCAGTTTGCCACGACTCTAATCGGTCCTGAGGGACTGCCAACACGTTACACACCCAATTAATGTTAGCCACGCTTTCGATCTCTTCGCCGAACGGGATGTGTCGGCCTTCAAAGTCATCTATGTAATAGCACCTTCTGGCACCGAGGAGTTCTACCAGTTCCGTCAACGAGTTCCCTCGTTCCTTTATTGTTACAGGGTTCCATTCCAAACAAATCGCTGGCGGATCAGGGCCGTCCAATAAGGGGCCCGCGCCGCGGAGAACCTGCAGCTCGGACCCTTCGACATCGATCTTCAGCAGCGCCGGAGTAATGCCCAGGCGGCTTACAACATCATCGAGCCGTAACATTGCACAATACGCCAGGTTCGATCCGACTCGTGTATTCGACGTATCGTTCCCGACTTGTGCGAATAAAGATTCCTTCGGGTTATAAGCAATCGGACTGACACCCGCCTTATCGGAAATCGCACAGCAGATTGGAAATACTAGCTGTTGCAAGCGGAGCGCTTCTACCGATCGGTTTAAGGCAGAAAAAGTCCTGGGCACGGGCTCAAACGCGAAAATGCGCGGCGAGTTCTCTCTTAGAAGTTGCGCCAGCTGCGTTGCGATGAATCCGTTATTTGCCCCAACATCAAAGACTACCGGCTTTTTGATTTGCCGGCACCATTGGGCCATTAACAGAATCTCCGCAGCGGAATGGTCCCGGTTGTAGAATGGCACTTCGCCGCTGAAGTCACCGAGATGGCAGATGTAGGGGACGCCTATTCCACTTCGTGCACGGAAATGTTTGACACCGACTCCTCGAAGCAGTTTCAGCCAGTAGCGCCGCGTTGTTGTGCTCATTGCGCTTTTGA
>Ga0193750_1000097_pt1 | contig 29140 bp, 32 predicted proteins | sample L1c1metaG_FD_160569 | JGI IMG/M metagenome (GOLD analysis project Ga0193750, IMG submission 160569) | Soil microbial communities from a riparian zone of the East river system, Colorado, United States - L1c1 | ecosystem: Environmental > Terrestrial > Soil > Riparian zone | place: USA: East River... | reverse complement strand
CGTTGTCTCGGCATGGACGATCTTGCCGCTGCGAAGGAACAGGAGTCCACTCTTGGATTCTTTAACTAATTGCAGCGCGCCGCTGCGCCGGCTCAAACAACACATCTGCAAGACATCGAGAGCGTGAAAAAGGTCGGGCGCATCCGGTGGCGTATTCTCGGCCCGGTCGATTGCGCTCAGCAGATCGTCTCCCTCAATCGGTTCGGGAAAAACTTTGGTCCCGGCAATTTCCAGCCGGCGCTCGGTCGCGGGATAATTTGGAAAAAACAAAACCTGGAGCGTTGGATAAATCTCGCTGAGTGAAGATCCGAGTGCGAGCCCGTCGATTCCATCCGTTTCAAGCTGCGTCAGCAGAAGATTGCATTGCTGATGACGCCGCGCCCAATCCATCGCCGCGACACCGCTGCCGACGAGCTTGCACTGGTGACGCGTGTAACTCTTTACCATTTGCACCAGCGCTTCCCCCATTTCAGGGTCGTGGTGCACAATGAGCAATTGCATTACTGCGGCGGAGCGGTGAAAGGCGCTGGGAAAAGAGTTAAGAGTTTGCTTGGTTCGGCGCGTTTATCCTGGAGCTGATCATTATAATAAACGCGCACGATGTAACCAAGATATTTGCGTCCGCCGGCTTCAGCGGGCGGGTTCGCTTTCACCGGCTTGCCTTTCTTGGCGGGATTGACTGCCGCGGCGGCAGCCGCGAGGTCCGACTCGGCCGATTTGGTCTTTGTTTTGGGGCGAATGTAAGTTACGGCCAGAGTTTCGCTGTTGCTATCGGCCCAATCGTGATTTGGAGTGAGCCATTCGTAGCTGACATCGGCATCGGTCAGCTTGATGTCGTTATCGCCGACCGTGTCGTAAAAGAAAACCTGGATCTTCACTTTGGTGTGATCGATGACCGCGCTTGGCCGTTTTTTCACGGCGATGCGCAACATCAGGTTGGTTTCGGAATCCGGGTCTGGTGTTTCTGAAGCAGTGATTTCGCTAATTCCAAGCGTCGATCCTGCCGGAGTTCCTTCCACAGTGCTGCGAACGCTCGTTGCATCGAGCGCGCTGGTCGGTTTTCCAGCATCGAGCGCCGAACCGGTAGCTGATCCCGGCGCTGCCGGGACGCCGGTTTTCAATTTCATGTCCGCCAATTCGTAGAGCGGCCCGGCGGACGGACCGATCTGCTGGACCCGGCGCCAGGTGTCGGCCGATCGATCGAAGTTTTGGATCGATTCGTAAATCATCGCCATTTCCGCCAGGACTTCCGCATTTTTCGGATCCCGTTGCGCAGCGTCGTTTAAGCGAGCGAGCGCGCTCACCGTGTCGCCGCTTTCCCGGGCCGCGTCGGCTTGCTTCCGCAGTCGGTCGGCTACCGAGATTGTCGATGTTGCCGACGTGAGCGCGGCGGCCGGAGAAGCGACCGCCAAGGCGACTGGCGGCGCCGAAGGCGCGACCGAAGGAAGCGGAGCGGGCACCGTCCGGGGAGGCGCGACGGCTATTTGCGCCGGACGCATCCGGCCTAGGTAATGAATGCTGGCCGCGAAAAATTCTGCGACCGCAAAAAGAATGACCAGAACGAGCCCGACCTTAAAACTCAGGTCGGTTCGTGACCCGGGAACAAAGGAGAGAGATGGCATGGTGAATGATTTCTCTAGATAACTCTGGCCGGCTGTCAACTCACGCGACTAACGCGAGATGTCGGTCTGGCTAAGCAGCTGAAAACCTTCGCCGGTCAAAACCGAGATGGCGCACTCATTATCATCGACGTGAAGAGCAAGGGCAGCCTGACCGCGAGGACGCATCAGAAGCGAATAAGTGAAGTGAACGTTTACTTCGGCCATGAAAAGCGCCGCCAGGAGTTTGGCCAGCTCCGTCGCGACCTCTCGCATTTCTACCACGACGACTTCGCACATCCCATAAGCGATATTGTTCTCCCGAAACAATTTTTCCACGCCTCCGGGATCGCTTACCACCACCCGTGCGATAGCGGAATCGGTGGACTCCGAAACGCTCATCGCCACGACGTGGATCTCGTGCGAATTGAGCAATTTCACGACGTCGAGCATGGCGCCGACTTTGTTGGGCAGAAAGACAGAGAACTGCTTGACCAATGGCCCGTCGCGTTTCGAGGTAGTTTTGGGTAAATCGAGTGGCATGGATCGGTGGATCGGCCGCTCCGCGGGCGATGTTAAACAGATGCGGCTTCGCCGCCCAATTATCATCGAGCTCGGAGAGCTCGATCCACCGCCGAGTATCTCATCGACGATGTTTTATTGGCAAACCAATAAAGTTAGAGCCGGACTGGCAATTAGCGGATTTCAGATTTGCGGAATGCACCAAGAGAGCGTTCCATAACCGCGACCGATGGAGCCGGAAAACGAATTGATTGCGCAACGGCGCGAAAAACTCGAGGCGCTTCGTGCCCGCGGAGTGGAACCTTTTGGTCGCGGCTTCGAAACGTCGGGCTCGATCGCGGAAGTCCGGCATGCATTCAAGGAAGGTGGGTCGTTGCGCGCCGCCGGTCGAATCACGGCACATCGCGACATGGGCAAGAGCCACTTTGTCGATCTTCGAGACGCGACCGGTCGCATTCAGGTCTACTTCCACGAGAAAGAAATCGGCGCCGAGGCGATGGAGATTTTCAACTTGATCGATCTCGGGGATTTCATCGGCGTTGAAGGCGCCTGTTTTTTGACGAAGACAGGCGAGCCGACGCTGAAAGCGTGCAAATTCGAAGTGCTGGCCAAGGCGCTCCGGCCGCCACCCGAAAAATGGCATGGTCTGCAGGATGTCGAAGCGCGCTATCGACAACGCTATGTCGATCTTGTCGCGAACGAGCAATCGCGGGAGACGTTTCAAAAACGCATCACGATGGTGCGCGAAATTCGCCGGTTTTTGGAAGAGCGCGGCTTTTTGGAAGTTGAGACACCGATTTTGCAAACGGTGGCCGGCGGCGCGGCGGCGGCGCCCTTCAGCACCCGCCATAAAGCGCTCGGGCTCGATCTCTATCTGCGGATCGCGCCGGAGCTTTATTTGAAGCGCCTGCTCGTGGGCGGATTTACCAAAGTGTTTGAATTGAACCGGAATTTTCGAAACGAAGGCATTTCACGGAAGCACAATCCGGAATTCACTATGCTCGAAGTTTATTGGGCCTATGCCGATTTCGGGAAAATGGCGAACCTGATCGAGGAATTGATCTGCCATCTCGCGGAAAAGATTTGTGGCTCACTCGCAATCGATCATCGCGATGCCGACGGAAAAGTGGTCCGGACAATCAATCTGAAGCGGCCGTGGCGACGGGCGCGTTATGTCGATCTTGTCCGCGACGTCGCGGGCAAAGATTGGTTCGATATTTCCAGCGAGAAACGACGTCAGCGCGCGAGCGACGAGTTGAAACTCGAAATCGTGCCGAAGCTGGCCGATTTCGAAGTAACGCAGCACGTTTTCGAAAAATTGGTGGAAGAAAAAACCTTCGACCCATTGTTCGTCACCCATTGCCCGAAGGAATTAGTGCCGTTGGCAAAACAGAACGCGGCCGATCCGTCGCTGGTCGATGTCTACGAGCTGATCATTAACGGGGTGGAAATGTCTCCCGGATATACCGAGCTCAATGATCCCGATGTGCAGCGTCAACGCCTGCTGGAGCAAGTGGGAGAAGAAACCCAAAAACTGGACGAGGATTTTCTGCTCGCGCTCGAACACGGAATGCCGCCGGCCGGAGGATTTGGTCTCGGGGTGGACCGTTTGGCGATGTTGTTTACCGGCGCCGAATCAATCCGCGATGTGATTTTGTTCCCGCTTTTGAAACCAAAGCGCGACTAAGGCTTGGTTTTCAGGTTCGGCAGTAAACTATTCCTTCGATTTGCCGGAATTCTTCGCTGCCGGCGATGCCGTAGGCGAAGGAGTGGGGGATGGACTGGAATCCGATTGCGCTTTCTTCGGTTCGTCGGTCTTAGCGGGCGTGAAATTTAACCGCTTCGTTTTGAAACGCGGATCTTTCTCGTCGGCCGCGTCGCGAGTCTCATTTGCTTTTTCACTAACCTTTTCGATCGAGCTCACGTCCGAATTGAGAAGGCTCCCTTGAAACTTCGGATCGGGCTTGCTGCTCTGCAGATTTTTCAGTGACTCAACTTCCTGGATCTTTTCCTTGGGGTGCTTTTTGAAATGCAAGGCTCCTTCATCCCGAAGCATCGGATTCTCCGACTCACCGGTCTTACCGCGATAAAGTGCGTCGTCGTTTTCGTCAGTGTTATTTTCGTTGGGTGTGGCGGCGGATGATGCACCGGTTGATCCCGTCCCGGTGTTAGTGCCGGGCAACCCGATTCCACCGGATGAGGGACCACCACTCACCGGAGACGGATCCGCGAATCCCTGCGAAATTATTCCAATCGAAATAGTAACAATTGCGAAAGCGATTGGCGATTTCATCAGGGGAAACCGATTACAACGGCACACCGTTGAAATCAACGGATTTTGACGCCGCGTTCAACAAATTCCTGAAACCTATTACAAAAAGTTCGCTTAAGGCGTTCCCGTGGCGGTCGCAGTGGCAGTTGCGCTCGCTGAGGCTGATGCGCTGGCGGAAGCGGACGCAGTCGCGCTCGGGGAAGGGGAGCGATGAGGATTGTGCTTTCCTTTTTCCCAGCCCAAATGTTTTCCCGGCGGCCTACCGGAGGGGGGCTGCCCGGGTGTGCCATGAGCGGATGGGCTTTCGCTCGCCTTGAGGCCGGTATCCATCAGGCTCGCTTTAAATGTCTTATCGGTTTCAGCGCCCTCGCTATTTTCGGAGGATGCGTTCTCTCCTGCCCCTTGATCGCCGGTATCGGTGACACTTTCGCCGCGGCCAGTTGCGTTTGAATTCTGATGCGAACTGCCGTTAGAAGCACCGTTGTCGGCTGTATCGCGTCCCCAGGCGCTTCCGCTCTTTCCGGGATTGTCTTGCGAATCAAACCTGGTGCCGTCACTCGCGGTTTGTCCCTGCTGGCCGGGATTATTGTCCTGGCTGAAGCCCGGACCGCTACTCGGGCCAGTGCCAGCGGGGCGGCCGTGGTCACCGGATTGGCCCGGACCTGCTACGACGTAGGAAATGAGGCCGATGCTGCAGATGAATGCGAGAAATGTGCGAAAGCGGGATAATTTCATGATCTTGATATTCTCTGCGCAATTTCAGAACAGAAAGCAGCTAAAATTCAAGCCATTTCTCACAAAAATAGGATCTGAACCGACCGTCGGTTTAAGTCCGGCAGACGCCTTCGTTGAGAAATGGCGCGTCCAAGATCGACATCTTCGGAGCGCGATATTTCAAGTGCTACGATCCGAGCATTCTCAAACAGATATTGAGGACGGCGATCAATGCGACTCCAAGCGAGAAGCTGGTCAGGACCAATCCTTTACCGTGTTTCAACATTTCTCCCAGGAGAGCATGCGCGGCCAGATACAAAAACCCGCCGCCGACGTGCGCCATGATTAAACCAAGCCAAAACGTCGAGACCCTGGCCAAAAAGAAAAAACCGATCGCCCCACCGAGCAGAGTCGTCGCCTCAACCGTGGCAACCCAGACGAGCGCGTTCCTGCGTTGCAATCCAGCGCCAATCAAAAGACTGCCGAGGGCGAGTCCTTCCGGGACTTTGTGAATGCAAAGAGCGGAGAAGAGCGACCACTTGCCGGCTGCGCTTACCGCGGTTTCCTGTCCGATTCCCAGTGCGACTCCGTCAGTCGTGCTATGAATGGCGAGCGCAACAACCAGCGCTGAAGCGATTTCGGCGAAATGCCGCGTTGTGTCGGCGTCGAAATGGCTGGCGGCACAGGCGGGACAGACGTGATGAACATATTGGCTGATGAAAAAAAAGAGCGCGTATCCCGTAGCCGCTGCTAGTGCGACGGCCCACCAACCACTGCTCGTCAAACTTTCCGGTGCAATCGTAAAGAGCGTTACGCCAAGCAGCGTGCCGGCCGCGAAGCTGATCAAGGCGCAAAGTGGTTTGTGTGTCAGTTGCAACGATGTGCTGATCGACCCACCGGCTAGTGCAAACACATAGGCCGCCACCACCTGCCAGAAAGTGATTTCGCCGTTCAAGCGTTTCTCACCGATTCGTGGTCTTCGCGGCAATGCTGCGTCTCGATCGTGACATGGACCAGCTCTTCGTGTTCGCGAAACAAGTCGCGGTAAAAATCCGACGGCCGCGGCTCGTGTGCGACGATCGAAACGATCGCCGCAAATTTTCCAGCGCCGACCTGCCAGACGTGAAGGTCCGTGACCGTCGAATCGCCGTCGCTTTCAACCGCGCGCCGTATTTCGTCAGGCAAATCGGAGGAAAGCGGTGTGCGATCGACCAGAATGCCGCTGGTATCTCGCAATAATTGGTAAGCCCACGAGAAAACAACGCCGCTTCCAACAAGGCCCACCACGGGATCGAGCCAGCCCCAACCAAAAAACTTGCCGGAAGTTAGCGCAACAATGGCCAGGAACGTCGTGAAAGCGTCAGCGAGCACGTGCAGGTAAGCCGCCCGCAGATTCAAATCGTGATGATGTCGATCTTGTTCATGATGATCGTGCGCCGAATGGTGAGAATGGTGATGATCGTCTTTAAGAAGGAGAGCGCAGACGAGATTCACCGTCAGTGCAACACAGGCGATGCCGATCGCCTCATTGAAATGAATCGTTAGAGGAACAAAAAGACGGTGGACAGATTCGCCGGCCATGAGCAGCGCCACCACCGAAAGCACGACCGCGCTCGCGAATCCGCCAAGGATGCCGATTTTGCCTGTCCCAAAACTGTATTGCTCGCTCGACGAATATCGGCGCATGAAATAATAGGCGATTGCAGTGATGAGGAACGCAGTCACGTGCGTGCTCATGTGCCAGCCATCGGCCAGCAACGCCATTGAATGAAAAAGAACGCCGGCAGTGATTTCGACCACCATCATCACCCCGGTAATGGCAATGACGATGTGCGTGCGGCGTTCGCCTTTCGTGAAATCGTGCACAAAATCGTGCGAATGCCGGAATTGGGAATGCTCGGCCCGATTCATCTTCCCGAAGATAGCGCGATTATTGCGACGTCAGCAAAAAAACCTGACAATTGGGCGACGACCCCGCCGAGCAGTGCCCCGCATCGGCCTAACCAGTTACGGAGCTAAAGAGCATGCTTCTGCATTTTGCTCGATTTGGACAGTCGAATGTTCGATGCCGAACTCGTCATGAAGATCTTCGCAAAGCTCGTGGAGGAATTCGTCTCCCGCCGACCCGCCGGGCATTTCTAAGTGCACGGTCAGCGCTGTTCGCGTGGTGCTGAGCGGCCAGATATGTAAATCGTGAACCGCGGTCACTCCTTCTTGGAATTCCAAATATGTGCGAACCGCGATTGGGTCGACATTGGCCGGTACGAGATCGAGCGCCATCGCGATCGAATCGCGCAACAGTCCCCACGTGCTCCAAATAATAACGGCATTGATGATGAGGCTGGCGGCCGCGTCGATCCAATGCCCGCCGGTTAAAATGATGAACGCGCCCGCCATGACCACTCCAACCGAAACGGCCGCGTCCGATGCCATGTGCAAGAACGCGCCTTTGATATTCAGGTCATGTTTGCGGCCCGCAAAAAATAAGAAGGCGGTCAGGCCGTTGATTGCTATTCCGATCGCAGCAACTGCCATTACCGTTCTGCCGCCAACTTCTCCTGGATTACTGAACCGCCGAATGGCTTCCCAAGTGATACCGCCGACGGCCACGAGCAATAGAACGGCATTGGCGAGCGCTGCGAGAATCGATGAGCGACCGAGTCCGTAGGTGCGGCGCGGAGTTGGCCGCGTTTTGCTGAGATAAACTGCGCCCCACGCCAATAGAAGCCCGAGGACGTCGCCGAAATTGTGTCCCGCATCTGCCAGTAACGCCAGCGAATGCGCGGCAATGCCGAACACGATTTGTGCAATCACGTAGGCAAGGTTCAACGTCACCCCAACGGCAAAGGCCGCGCCGAAATCTTTCAGCCCATGCGAATGGCCAAGATGGGAGTCTATCCGCTCCATTGAGCGCAAGATACTGTGATTATCGCATCAGCAAAAAGAGCAGCAACGCCCCGACGATTAATTTGCACGAAGCCGAGCGCGAATTAGTGCGTAACCGGCCACGGCGATCAATAGTGCTCCGAAAGTGCAAACAATCGCGGCGCCGGAGGGCAAGTCCCACCAGTAGGACAGAAACAATCCGGCGACTCCGCCAATGAGCGCAATGATCCAGCCGATCAACAATCGACTCCCGATTCGCTGCGCGAGATTGATTCCACAAACGGCCGGTACAATCAGGTAACTGAAAACCAGAAGCACGCCGGCGATGCGGACGAAGCTGGTTACCACGAGGCCGAAGACGGCATAGAAAAGAAAATCCCACCAGCGTACCCGCAAACCTTTTTGGTAGGCGCCATCTCGATCGTAGGAAACGAGCAGGAAATTTTTGCGGAAGACAAAATGGAAAATGCCGACCGCAACGAAGAGCGCGAACCGCTCCCAAACTTCGGGTGGTGTCACCAGCAGAATGTTTCCGACCAGCATGTTCTTGATCTCTTCGTCGCCCTCGGCCGCGCGGCTCAACAACAAAACCGCGGCCGCAGCTGCAACGACGTAGGAAATTCCGATGACCGCTTCCTGTGGAATCTGACTCGCGCGTTTTCCGGTTACAGAAAAGATGGCCGCGCCAACTAAAGTGAAGGCGAGCGCGATACCGAACGTGGTCCAGCTCTCAAGATCGAGATGGAGCAGGACGGCAAGACAAATTCCAAGCGACGCCATTTGCGCCATCGCGATGTCGATGAAAATGATGCCGCGCTGGACGACATGAAGGCCGAAATAGACCAGCAGCCACGGCAAGAGAATGCAGGCCACGATCGGCCAAAACATTACTTCCCACATATTACTTGAGCGCAGCCGCCAGCCGCGAGATCAGCGTGTCGATTAATTTCACGTAACTGTCGGTTCCCGGAATTCCGCCGGGAAATTGCGAGAACTCCACCACTTTCGCGCCGGTTGCGCTCGCTACTTTCTCGGCGATTCGCCGATCGTGGTATGGCTCCACGATCACCGCTTTGACGTGCTGCGCCTTCATTTGCGCGATCACTTCCGTGAGATGCGATGGAGACGGCGGGATGCCAGGCTTTGGTTCGAGAAAGATGTCGATGTTAATACCAAAGCGATGTCCGAAATACGGCCACGAATCGTGATAGGCGGCGACATGCTGGTCCTTAAACGGCAACATGGCCGCTCCCCACTCTTGTAATTTCGCGTTAATGGTCGCTTCGAATTTCTTGTAGTTTCCGTCGTAAAATGCGGCATTCGGTGGATCAAGTACGGCGAACGATTGCGCAATGTGCTGCGCGATCGTTTTGGCGATGATCGGATCGACCGTGAAATGCGGATTGCCCAGTGCGTGAACATCGCCGGCCGCGCGAGTGACGTTCGTTGGCACGTTCATCAGGCGAATCCCTTGCGAAGCCTGAATGCGTCCCGGTTTGCCGATCTCGATTTTCGAATTGCGCGCGTTTTGCAAGAGTGGCGGCAACCAGCCGATCTCGAGCTCTGCGCCACCGTCAATCAACACACCGGCGGTGCGCAACGAGACAACAAAACTTGGACGCGCGTCGACGAAGTGCGGGTCCTCGGTCGCTTTGGCGAGGACGACGGTGTCGATCTTGTCTCCGCCGATTTCGCGCGCGAGCGATCCGAAGTCGGGAAGGGTCGCTACTACATTGAGCTTCGCGTGCGCTGGGAAAGCGCACGCAACAGTTATGGCCAGGATTAGGAGAATTTTTTTCATAATTAGCATTTGTGGACGGCGCGAGTGCGCTTTGTCATTCCGAGCGGAGCGAGGAATCTCACAATCGAAGCGAAGATCACGCTGATTGAATTGTGTGATGCTCGAGTTTTTGGGAGATCCTTCACTTCGTTCAGGATGACAGTGCGTAACTTAAAATTTGTGAGCGCCGTGCGCGCCGAGAATGAATTCAAACTGAAGAAAGATCGAATCGGCGTCGCGATCGGCGAGAAAAAAGTTTTCGTAAAGAAAGTCGTGATTGTACTGCAAGCGGATCTTTGAGAACTCCGTCGGATACCAGGTCAGATTCGCGCTGATCCGCGAACGCGATTGCCGGTCGAGATCATCCGTAAACCTGGAATCCTCCATGTCCACGTAATCACCGCGAATCCCGGCGACCCATCCTTTTTTGAATCCCCAAAGCACCTGGGAATAGAGTCCCCAGTCATGAAATGTTTCCGCGACCGGAAATGATTCGTCTATGCCGCGGCCGGCTTCGAAGCGCCGATACATGAATTCAGTCTGCCATTTCACAAACGGGAACCCACCTTCCGCGTTCGCGCTTTTCCATTTGTAAAGAAAATCCGCGCCGTAAATCTGGGTCCGCGAATTCGCGCCAGTCTCGTTCGATCCAAACGCGCCTGAAACTCCGCCCAGCACGACCTGCGTCGGACTTAGATCGACTGAGTTTTCCCAGCGCGGAACCCAGACGAAATCCTGCAACCCGCGCAGTTCGCGGTCGGTTGTTCGCCGATCGAAAAACATTCCGTTGTCGCCGGGATTGCGAAACGAAAATCCCGTCCCGCCACGTCCGTTTTGGACGCCGAGAATCAGTTGCGAGTACCACGGCACTGGCACGATCCAGGAAATTTGCGCGCCAACACCGCGCAAACCGTCCGGCCCAAGTAAAAGGCCGTGCACGAGCGGCGCGTCCGCAAAGTCCCAGGTGTGCGGATGGGTCGGATTGATCCGGCCAAAGGCAGAAAAGAACTGTCCGGCTTTGAGTTGCAGGTTGAAAGGCAGGCTGGTCGTTTGCAGGAACGCCTCTTCGACTTCGACTTCGGTTTGATTGTCGTTGTCGAGCTTGAAAACAATGTTGGCGAAACCTTCGAAGTAAGGATCGACCGCACCGGCCAGCGCGAGCTCGAGGTTGCGGGCGTTGAAACCGCGCTGCTGCGGATCGTGGTCGCCGACTTCGATGTGATCGAGGTCGCGCGCGCTTGAGCCCGCGAGCGTAAACAATCCGTCGAATGAAATGTTCATGTAGTTTTTTCCACCGCCGATTGAGATCGGTTGGGTCAAAGAAGCGCCGGCTCCGGTGCTGGAGATTGTTTCTGGCGCCGATGAAACGACCGAGGTGTCGGTGGTAGGAAACGATTCGGATGTCGCGGTTCCATTTGCATTTACGCTGGCACCGGGCGAGCCGGCCGGCGCACTGGTTGTCGATGAAACGACTGACGAATCCTCCGTAGCGAAATGCGCGGCCGGGCTCGCCGCCGGGGATTCGGAGGGACGGGCTCCGTCCCGTCCTTCGGTTGAAGTGGACGCCACAGAGGGCGTCCCTCCATTCTGCGGCGATGACGAAGGCGCGCTTCCATTCGTTTTGTCGATCGCAGCTTGCTGATCTTTCACTTGTTGTTGCAATGCCTTTACCGTCTCGGTGAGCGCGTGCACCTCTTCGCGCAAACTTTCGACGTCGGATGAGGCAGACGGTTTAGGGGCGGCGTCCTGCGCGCGCGCGCTTGCGAGCGTTGCAGTCGCTACTCCAATCAAAATAAATTTGTTCATCAAGACTCCTGATTAAAAACTGGACCAAATCGCCTTACGAATTTGCGTTCGCGCACGTTAAGCTGGCGACGCAATGAACGCGCGAAGCGCCGCCATCCCGCGGATACGGGAAGATTAACGTCAGGGGTGCGCGGGTGGCGCGTGCTCGAAAATGCGGGCAAGAAGAAACGCCGACTCAACCCACTGCGAGGTCAGAGCTGGAATCGAAGAAAATTGATCGACGAGATCCGGAACGCTGACGAGCTGCGGACACGCGGAATGACTGAAGTTGCCCGAAGCAACAAGAGTAACCGCGCACGAGTGGTCGATACGATTTGCATCCGGATGAAGGCGCTCGTGCAATTGCGGAGAGACGCTGAGCGCCAGCGTGCAAAGAAAAACGGCGCAAGTGAAGATCGCGATAGAAGCACGCATGATCGTGCTGCTTTTCATTGGCGGCGAGCTTCTGTCCGGCCGGCGATTTTCGCAACAACTTTCTTCGCAGCATACAGATCAAGCGAAGCGCAGCGTGAGCGATCAGAATTGAACAAATGGCGCGCTCAATCGACATCCGCTCGCCGCCGTCAACCGCGACGTTGACGCTCTCGCGATGTGGCGATATCCTCGGCGCGTGCTCTTTTCGATCGGACGGGCAACGACAATTCTCGCAATTTGTCTCTCGTTAGGCCTGCACTGGATTGCGCTGCAATCGCTGGCCTGGACGACAATGCTGGTAGCGCAGGCCCGCCACGTTCCGCTGAGCGAAGCGGTGGCGAAAACTTTCGACGGCGCGCATCCGTGTTCGCTTTGTCACGCCGTAAACGCCGGGAAGAAATCGGAAAAGAAATCCGACCTTCAATCGACAACGCCCAAGATCGACATGATTTGCTCGGCGCGGCCGGTTCGATTGCTGCGGCCTTTTGTTTTGTTCGAGTACGCGACGACAAATTCTAATTTGTCAGACAGCGGTGATTCGCCGCCAGTTCCTCCGCCGCGCGCGCGGCTGAGTTAGTTGCGACCGCGTCGGTTGCGCCGTGCATGTGCACGGGTCGCCGCCTCGCTGCATTACCAACTCGAGAATCGTTGCGCTCTGTCGCGACGTTTCTTCCTTCCTCAGGAGAACTGCATGAAGTCTTTACGTTTGTTTTTGTTAGTTATTTTTGTCGCCGCCGCCGGAGCATTGCCCGTCTGCGCGTGCGATTTGTGCGGCTGCTACACGCCGCAGCTTGAAGCGATGCCAGGAATGGAGCCGGTCGGTTCGAAATCGTGGTGGAATGGATTCTACGGCGCCGTCGGCGAACAATTCACCCACTTCGGGACAGTGCTGGTGGATGGGCGCGAAGTGTCGAACCCGACGGGTCAATACGAGAACAGCTCGATTACCCAACTCGTTGCCGGATACACGATCAACGATCGTTTCGCACTGCAACTGAACATCCCGCTTATTTATCGCGAATTCAAAAGACCGGAAGGCTTCGCGATCGATCGCGGAACGGAAAGCGGTCTCGGCGATATTTCGCTGTTGTTAAAAACCGTGGCGTTTCGTTATTCGTCTCCGGCTCGGAAGGAATTCGACGTTAGCGGAAAGAATCCGGTCGCGATCGAGCACGACCCTGACTTCACCCTGTCAGCGGTTTTACTGACGGGCTTGAAACTTCCAACCGGTGACAGCAGCCGGATTGAAGAGGAATTTCACGAAGTCGATATTCCAGGTGCGCCGCCAAGCGGAATTCACGGGCACGATCTAACGCTTGGTACCGGTTCGTACGACGGAGTTTTCGGCGAGCAAACTTCGCTGCGTTACAAAAGTTTCTTTGCCCAAGCGGACGTCCAATTCACGCTTCGTGGTGACGGATTGCACCAGTACCATTTTGCCAACGATCTCGCCTGGGACGGCGGCCCAGGTTATTATCTGGTGCGCAATCCGGAGACAATCGTCGGGCTGCAATTCATCGTCTCCGGCGAACACAAAGACGTGGATCGCTTTCGTGGCAAGCCCGCCGAGGATACCGGAATCACTTCCGTTTTTCTCGGTCCGCGAATCGCAGGATCGCGCGGGCGATGGAGCGCAGAAGTCGAGGTGGATCTTCCGGTATTGATCGACAACACCGCGTTACAAGTGGTGCCTGATTACCGATTGCGCGGCGGAATTTCATTTCATTTCTAGCCCGAAAGCGAAGGCCCAATCTGCAAGTGGCAGCAGCCACGGCTCATCTAGTTCGAATCACGTATTAAAAGTCGTAGGCGACGGTGCCGTAAAATCCGCGGCGCGGGCCAAATTGCGGGGCGAAGACGCCGATGCCGCTGCCATCGCGCAATTCGTAGACTTCATCGAACAAATTCGTGATATCGAATCGGATTTTAAAGCTGCCCGGGAGCTGCGGAATTTTGAAATTTCGTTGAAGTGACAAATTCACGGTTCCGTAATCGGGCACGCTTTTCGTGTTGGCAAAGCCACGTCGGAGACCGCTGCCGTAGAGAAAATCAGCCGCAGCTTTCCAATCATTCCAAGTGTACGAAGCACCGGCCGAAGCGGTAACCCGTTGATCGTGGTCGAGAAAAATCCAGTGCTTCTTGACAAAGGCATACTCGTCCGGGGCGAAGAGGAACTGCGAGGAACTCCAATGCGTACCGCGCGCCCATCCCCATGCCAAATTTCCGTAAGCCGAGAACGGACCATGATCGTAGTTGGTGGTGAATTCGCCGCCGTAAATCCGGCCGAGTTTGTAATTGAATGACGATTGGATGAGCGCAGCTCCAAACTGGCCTTCGTCGAGAGTGGAATGTGAGCTTTTGTAAAAAGCGTCGAGGCCGACGTTCCAGCCTTCCATGATTTTTTGGGTGATTCCGGCGTCGAAATAATTGGCGCGTTCGGCGCTAATCGGTGAATCCTTTGTGATGGCCGATTCGTTGGTCGTCCCTGCAAATTTGGCGATCGTGCTTTGCGGGACCGCTTCCAAGGGCGGTGGAGTGAAGTAGCGGGCGTAGCCAACGTGGAGCGTGGTCAAGTCCCAAGGCTTATAAACCACATTGATTCGCGGGCTGAACTGGTTCTCATCCTTAAACGCGTTCACGAAATCCAAACGCCCGCCAAAGTTGACCGTCACTTGGTCGAGTGGTTTCCATTCATCCTGTAAATAGAAACCGTAGAAGTAGCCGTACTTTTCGTGATTATCGACGATGCGCCTTGGCGTGGTGCTGGTTTGGTTGCCATTGGCATCGACCGGGAAAACCAAGGTGGTGGTATCGACGGTAGCGTATTGTTCCGTGAAAATCAGACCGCCGCGGAGCGTGTGCTCGTCATTGAGCTTGTAGCTGGAGTCGAATTCGGCGCCGTTTGAAAGAATGTCACGATCTACCCGCGAAGCCACGCCGTTGAAAATGAGGTCGCCGACATTATCGGGCCGAAAAAGGATCGAACTATATCGATCGAAAACTGACGCCTGGAAATTGAAATCGCCCGCGTTCTTTTGATACGTCAGAATTTCGTAGGCATTATCCTCCGACTGGTTCTCGTCCAGTTTGGCGGAGTTAAAATTCGTCCTGCCCATGTCGTTGAAGATTGGCGTTTGGCCCGGGTTGTTCGGGATTTGAAAATCGTTGTGATTGTCGCCGGCCAGGAGCGAGAACCGGCTGCTGTCGTCGATGATGTACGACAAATACGCGAATTCTTTGAATTGATCGGTATCGTCGTGGATCGGGCTGCTGCTGCCAGTTGGATTCTCGATGCCGATACCGTCGTGCAAATAACTTTGCGTGACGTAATAGCTGAGCTTTCCGGTGACGCCGCCGCGCTCGAGGCTTTCCATAATTGTGTCGAAACTTCCGACATAGATGGAAGCTTCGCTGCCGATGAAAGCCGCGCCGTTTTTGGTGTGAATATCGATCACGCCAGTTTCACGAAAGCCAAACTGGGCCGGGAGTGCGCCGGTCATGAGGGAGATGTTGTCGGCAAAACGAGTTGCCAACTCCGGCCCAAAGCCAGGAATACTTTCGGGCAGAAGCACGTCGTCGATCCGGTATTGCAAATTCGCGTGCTCACCGCGGACGTGAAGTTGACCGAATGAATCCTGGGCCACTCCGGGAAAGCGCAAAATAGTTTGGTTGAATGGCGCGTTCTCGCCTTGGGCCTGGGAATCAAGACGATCAGGTCCAATGGTGTAACGCGTCGCGCCCAGGCTCGGCACAATCGCTTCCCGCGATATGTCGAGTTCCTGGCTGGTAACAGTGACTTGTTCGGCTTGGGCCGCGTTCGGACTCGCCGAAGGCGAGGGTGCCGCGGTTGAAGCTGAAGTGGTGGTTGTGGTTGAAGCCGCCGGTGTGGAAACGGCTTCCTGTGCGGTCGTGATGTTCGTGAGTAGGAACAGCGCGCCGAATCCGATTTGGAATTCTTTCATTAAAGTTGTTTGTCGATCTAGTTTTCAAAATTGTGATGGGTGTGGCGTTCGCCTTTGGCGAAGCCGGGTGAAGCGGCGCATCTGCACAAATGCGAGCCGCGACTCAGGCGAAGTGGCCTAACGATTACTCCGCGTGAAAACGCGGCTGAATTTGTGCTAGGCCAGCGCGGGCGGCGCGTGCTCGAAAATGCGAGCGAGAAGAAACGGCGACTCAACCCACTGCGGGGTCAGAGCCGGAATTGAAGAGAATTGATCGACGAGATCTGGAACGCTGACGAGCGGGGCAGCTGCAGAATAATTGTAGTTGCCGGAAGCAACCATTGTGACCGCGCAAACGTGATCTCCTCGATTTGCGTCGCGGTGAATCCGCTGATGCAATTGTGGCGAAGCGCTCAGCGCCAGCGTCCAAAGAAAAGCTATGCAAAGGAGAGTGGCGACAACGGCACGGTCGCTTCTCCTGCTTCTCATCGGAGGCGAGCTTCTGTCCGCCTAACGAAGTCCGCAACAACTTTTTTGCGATGTTACTCCGCCGGCGGCTTCGAGTTGCCGATTATCCTCCGGGGACACTTTGATCCTTTTCCTTCTTGTCTTTCGCCCAAAGATGAAAGGTGTAGGTGAAAACGATGTAGCCCATGATCCGATCCGGGTGATAATTGGCGAAATAGATCGCCGGGTTGACCTGAAAATCCGGTGTGATGTTCCAGGTGAATCCAATCGTCGAGGAATTTTCCTTGCCGCTCTGGAAATCGACCTGCACCCGCCATTGCTTGTTGAAATCGTAAGCGTAACCGAGAATCGCCTCGTTTTTGTAGCCGGCATGAATCGCTCCGACGATGAACTTCTGATGCTCAGTGTAATATCCCGTTTCGATATAAGGCTGTGGATCGACATCACTGCGTGGGGACCAGTTGGTGAACCCAATCGAGAGCAGGTAAGGCTCTTTCGTCAGGATACCAAACTCAGTGGCGAGAATTTCTTCGTTCGGTTTGAAGCCCTGGAAGACGGCAACTTCCGCCCACTTTGTCAGACCCAGCTCCGCTTGTAGTTCGTATGGGTTTGCAATCCGCTGGTCTTGAATCTGGAGACTCAATGACAAGTCGCCTTCGGGTTGCAAGTCCGGCGTCACGATCTGGCTCAAACCCTTGGTGGTCGCGAATGATGAAGCGCAAATGGAAATGCAGGTCAGGACGACGAGGAAGATCTCGATCTTCGTGTTCACTCGCATGGCTCAACAATTATCGCCGCCCGCGCGCGAGTCGAGCGCAGATAGTTTCGTCAAAAACAAAACAGCCCCGAACAGGTCCGGGGCTGCTGTTTCTGTTTTGAGGCTGTCCGTTTAGGGCGTCGCAGTTGCCGATGCCGTGCGGTGCGGATTGTGTTTGCCCTTTTGCCAGCCAAGGTGTTTCCCGGGCGGCGTCGGACTTGTTTTGATATGCGGATTCACAGTTGGCGAAGCGCTCGCGCCGGGCGAAGCGTTTGTATTCGAGGTCGCGGTGTCGCGACCAAACTGCGAATTTTGTTGGCCCTGTGAACTCATATTGTTCATGCCAGGGTTATTGCTCGGCCCGTACCCCGGACCCCCTGCAGGACCGCCACTGCGTCCTTGTCCCATAACGTATGCAGTCAGCGAAAAACAGCCCGCGATCACAATCGCTAAAATAGTGGAATTACCTACCTTCATGATCTTTACCTTTCCTTTTTGATTTTTCGTCGCCTGCGTCGACCGATTTGGTCCCCAGAACGAAGGCTTAATAAGATTGACGGCTAGTCTCACCGCCGCATTCATTCCGATTTGGTTACTTTCTTAATCGACCACTGAATGTCGGAGATCACCCGACAAAGTCTTACATTTTGCGACCGGATTGGGCCGTTCACACCGCGTGTTGCCCCAACCATTGCACGGCCGAGCGCGCGACTTGCCGCGCGTTTTTGAGCTTCAACTTTTCCTTAATGTTGGTGCGATGCGTTTCGACCGTTTTTGGACTGACACCCAATGCATCCGAAATCTCCCGCATTTCGTGGCCCTTGCCGATCAGCTCGAAGATTTCGAACTCCCTGTCGGTCAAACGATTAACCGGATCGTCGGTCGGATGTGATTGCGTGTCCGGGCCGTTATGTTGCAATTGTGCTGAGATCACCGGGCTGAGGTAACGCCGCCCGTTTAAAGCTTCGCGCAACGCATTGGCGATGTTGTCGATCGCATCCTGTTTCACAATGTAACCCGTTGCACCCGCTCGGAGCGCGCGCATCGCGTAAAGCGCTTCTTCGTGCATGGAAAGAATCAGGACCGCCAGCTGCGGAAACTCAGCGCGAATCGTTTTCGTCAATTCGATTCCACTCGCGCCAGGCAAACCGATGTCGACGATGACGAGGTCAGGGTTGAGTTCTCGAATCAGGGTCATCGCTTCGACCGCCGTGCTCGCCTCGCCGCAAACGACGAACTCGTTTTTCGAATCGATCAGGCGGACCAGGCCCTTGCGCAATACCGGATGATCGTCGACCAAAAGAATCCGCTTTTTGTTTGATTGGGCTTGCTTTGCGGACATGTCACGTCGGCTGGCCTTCCAGCCATTGCACGGCGAAGCGGGTGACCTGCCGGGCGTTCTTCAAATTCAATTTCTCTTTGATGTGGGCGCGGTGCGTCTCCACCGTTTTCGCGCTGATGTGAAGTGCCTGCGCGATTTCATGAACGTCACGCCCTTTTCCGATCAATTCGAGAATCTCGAGCTCACGGTCGCTCAATTTGTCGGTCGGGTTCGCCTGATTGTTTCCGCTGGCAAAATTGGTGATCAACTTCGCCGACATCTCCTGACTGAGATACGGCCGGCCGGCCAGCACTTCCCGGATTGCGTTAACGACATTTTCGAGCGCTTCCTGTTTCATGACGTAACCCTGCGCGCCCGCGCGCAATGCCCGCAACGCGTAGAGCGACTCATCATGCATCGAGAGAATGAGGACCGGCAGCTTTTGGAATTCAGCTCGGATGTTTTTGATTAATTCAATGCCGTTAGCGCCGGGCAAACTAAGATCGACAATGACCAGATCGGGTTTCAAGTGGCGAATCACGCTCATTCCTTCGGCGGCGTCGCCGGCTTCTCCGCAAACGTTGAAAGCGTCGTCGGAACTGTTGAGCAACTGCTCGAGCCCTTTTCGAAACAGCGGATGATCGTCAACAATGACGATGCGCTTTGCTTTCTCCGGCTTGGAACCAGACTTCGGACCTTCTTTTACCGCGGTGGCGCTCTTCATTTGATCACCGACAGAGGCAGATAACATGCAACGCGCGATCCGCCTTTTTTGGGAGACTCGAATTCCAGGCGCGCGCCGATCGATTGGGCCCGGTATTGCATGATGTGAAAACCGAGGCCTTGGCCGGCCTTTGGTTTCTTACTAAGTCCAACGCCATTGTCGGTGACACTAAAAACAAGTTCGTTTTTAATTCGGCGCACTTCCAAAATAATTTGAGTGGCGCGGGCGTGCTTATTGGCGTTGATGACCGTCTCACGCAAAATCCGGTAAAGCTGTGAGGCCACCTTGTCGTCCTCGATGCTCACTTCGGTTTTCAACTCGAGACGGCAGGGGGTCTTCCAAATTTTTCGCTCAACCAAGCCGCGTAGCGCCATTGGAAACTCGGCGGCATCAATCTCTTCTTTGTGCAGGTCTCGCGCGATATTACGTGCATCCATGACTGAGCTATTGATCAACTGCGCGATTCTTTCCAAATCTTCTGTCTGCACCACCCGATGGTCCTTGAGCCGCAAGGCGGTGGCGCGCGCCAAAAATCCGATCGCGGTCAATTGCTGGCAAAGTCCGTCGTGCAACTCCTGGCCGAGGCGTTCCTGCTCGCGATCGCTGATTTCGAGGATCTGCCCCTCGAGACCTTTGCGACGCGTAATTTCATTTTCCAGTTCGGCGTTGGCGCCGCGCAGAGCCTTAGTGCGGTGTTGCACCAGTTTTTCCAGTAACTTCTTCGATTGCTGCAGCTCGGTTTCGGCTTTCTTGCGGGCGGTGACGTCTACTACTACAGCAACGGCGGAATGCGGGTTGCCGTGGCGATCCAGCACCGGCGACGCGCTGACATTCACCCAAATAATTTTCCCATCTTTACGCAGATACCGTTTCTCGACTCCGTACGGTATGGCCTTTCGAGCGAGGCGCTCTAACAACTCGCGTGTTTTTCCCTGGTCGTGCGGATGAGTCAATTCGCGAATTTGCCGGCCGATGAGTTCTGAATGTTTGTAGCCGAGCATTTCGCAGAAACGTTCGTTTGCGAATGCCAGCGTTCCGTCCAGGCTCGTGCGTGCCATTCCAGCAGTCGATTGCTCGACTAGTGCGCGCAAACGTTCTTCCGATTCGCGCAGTTGGCCCTCCGCGCGTTTTCGCTCGATGCCGAGCGCGAGTTGGCCGGCAATGTTTAGCGCAAGGGTGATTTCTTCGTCGCTGAAAGTATGCGGCTTGTTGTAATAAGTCATGAAGTTGCCGATCAATTTTCCTTCGGCCACCAACGGGATGAACGCGGCCGCGCGAATCCCTTCGTTGAGAATGGTGGTTTTTAGTGATTTTGGCAGGCCGGCAAGGTCGACATTAGCCACGCAAATCGACTCCGGATTTTTGGCGCCCTGTGTCCAGGGTGAATGACCTTCTACCGCTTTGCGATAATTGACCGACAAACCGCGCCAGGCGACGAAGCGCATCACGCCGCCTTCATCAAATAACAAAATCGACGCGCGATCGCACGGCAGGGTGTCGGTAATGCAGTCGAGCGCGACAGAATAAATCTCCTCTAATGATTGGGCTGCGCTGCGGCGTTGCACGAATTGCAAAAGTGCTTCTCGCTGCTGCGATGCTTCGGCCAGCAAGCGCTCGTTTTTTTTGCGCTCGGTAATGTCGTAAAAGCAATTGATTGCTCCAATGACTTCTCCACGGTCGTTTTTCAGCGGCCGGATATTGACGAGCACGGTGACACGCGATCCATCCGGCCGCTCGATCACCACTTCCGCGTCATCCGCCGCGGTTATTTTGCCCGAGAGCACCTCGGCCATGGGACACTTCTCGTGGGGCATAAAACTACCGTCCGGCCGGAACATCTTGAACGAGCCGCAAAACCGTTCGTCGGTATCCCCTAACGCTGGTTCGCGACCCCAGAGTTCGGCGGCGCGCCGGTTGAATTCCTGAATAACACCCGAAGTATCAATGGAGTAGATGGCGACAGAACCCAGATCGAACAGCGCTTGATATCGCGACTCGGAACGTTGGAATGCGCGAGTTCCGTTTCTCTCGGCTAAATCGGAAGTTGTTGATCTGATGTCGGCACGGGGCGCGGGATTGCGGGCTTGGGGAGGCGCCCCGGTATGTCGGGCGCCGTTCGCGCCATTGCGACGACGTTTGAGTCTCCGCGCCCTAGGAGAGGCAGTTTTGGTTTTGTTCATACGCCTGGAACAAACGTCCAAGCCCGAACCTCGATCTTACTCGTAAAAGCGTCGCCTCGAAAGGCAAAAAAGCGGGCGCATAGCGGGGGCGACTGTGGCTGAGAGATCACTTTGCCAAAAAAAACGAACGAAAGACCTAAGGTGGTCGTAACTTTTCAGCACCGACACACGAATTTTGTGCGAGATCTGAATCATCGAATAAAGACATTCGACGCGGCGTCTGAGTTTGTCCCCCGTGGCGAGGCCGTTCCGAAAAGTCTTAGAGCTTACATATGAACTGTATTGATTTTAACGAAAAGGCAGGATACGAAAGGAGGCGGTCCCCTGATGCGTAAGCTAGCCGATCTGATAGAAACCGAGCTGAAGAAGCAGGAGGTCTGCGCAGTCTACAATTCGCAGCTCGCACGGGTTTGGCCCCGAAGCATGAGTCTGAGCAAGCGTAAGCAGCAAATAACGCGCTTCGCCAAGCAACATGAACTCGCAGTCACGTTTTATGATGTCGGTCTTTGCGCGATTTTTGAGAAAGCGCATGCGCCCCCCCGCAGTCCGAAGCGGGTGCTGTTGCTCGAAGGCGACCACGTGAAGCGCTCGCGAAAACGGCGCGGCTGAAATTCGCAGCTACGGGCTTTTCGCAGGCGATGGATTTACGATCGTCGTGCTGGACGATTCTTTTTTCTCGGTGGGATTTGTGACATTCGTTTCTTTTTTCTCACACGCCGCAAACAGCGCAGCGACCGAACCCAGGCAAATGTATTTCTTCATGCCCCTTATCGCGCCTGTAGGACCCCGGCTCAGTCTCAACCGTCGACTTTCACAGCAACGAATTCGGTGTGCGTACAACGATCAAATTTTGATCGACCGACCGAAAATCAGGCGGCGTTCAGCCTTGAATGATAAAGTGCACGACGGTGTGGTTGCATTGGTGGACGCAGACCCGCAAGATATTGAGCATCGAAAGCGCGAAGCGCCGCTTCGACCGTCGGGCCGATGCCGATAATTCCTTCTTCCACACTCGGACCCCGGAGAGCAATCCAAAGGTCACTGCGAAGGAACAACCGCGGCCGGCGCGCCGCCGATGGACTGCCAGGATGCTCAGCACAATAAAGGTTCATCCGTTCCATCGCCGCCGTTGTCGAATCCAGCACCTGTGCCCCATTCGAGCTAAACGCCTTGTTCTTCTTCATCTCACCCTGAAAACGCGCAACTCGCCTGGACTGGATGTGAGTTTTATAGAAAAACCTCTCGCGGTCTTGCCGATTCGAGTATCAGATTTTTACCTATAATTGAATTCGCCGTTCGTCTGATTGCGCAGCGGAGCGTTGGTCTGCGATTCTCCGTCGCGATGCCGCTTCTCACCCCCATCGAACTCTCCGGCGCGGAGAAATTAGAAATCCTGCAGCGGCTCGATCGCTATCGGAAATGGCACTCGCTTGACGAGAAGCGTTACTGTCTTGCCTGTGGTCGGATCATTGAAGGGCGCGATGTCCTGGTTGTTGGCGGAACGCGTGGCACCGGACCATTGCGTTTGATTTGCCCAACTCGAAACTGCCATTCGATTCCAATGGATTGGGTTATTCCGACCGACGAAGTGCTGGCGCGGATGTCGATCTTAGAAGAAGAAGAAGCTTTGCCGCGAAAAGCAACGCCTCGATCGCGCGAAAAGTTTTCGACGCAATTTCGCCCCGCTGCTTAGGCGCAGCCTAGCTTGGCCAAGTCGGGCGCAAGTTCGCGATGTCATTCGACCACCCGCTAATCGCTGTTTTAAGTCCAACGCGTCTAAGGATTTGACCTACTAGTCAACCGGTGTGCGCCCCGATTGCGCGTTTCGCGTTGGTTTCTCATCGTTGGACTTACGGAAACAAACGTCATGAAACGGAACGACAAAAATTCGTTAGGGAAGGACTTATGTTGAATCCAACTTTGCAGTACAACAACGGTGCGACGGTTTCTGATGAAGCACTCATGGAAGCCATCACCGACCATCGGCCCGAAGCGCTGAATGAATTTTATTCGCGCCACGGCGGCAGACTCAAATCCGTCATCGGCAATGTCGTGCATGAAGAGGGCGACGCCGACGATGTGTTGCAGGACATTCTGTTGCAAATCTGGCACGAGGCCGACCACTACTCGCCCAAAGCCGGTAAATTACTTGGCTGGGTTGTCACCCTGGCGCGGCGGCGCGCGATTGATCGGCTTCGCCGAAAGCAAGCCTATTGCCGCGCGAAAGAACGCTACCAGGCACATATCAATGAAGAGCCGGTGTCGGCACCGGATACTCATTCGTTCGGCGACAACATCTCGCGTTCGGATCTGCGCCACTTTCTGCATCGTCGGCTGAATGTACTGCCGCGTCACCAGCGGGAAGCGCTCGAGCTGGCATTCTTTGCCGGAATGAGTCACCGCGAAATTGCGGCCGTCACTCGCGCACCGCTCGGCACGGTTAAGACGCGGCTTGAGCTTGGTTTACAAAAACTGACTCAATCGCTCAGACCAATCCGGCACAAAATTTAGAATTTAGGGCGCCGGGGCTCCGTCAAACACGGCCTCAGGGAAATCGGAGCTCCCGGCAGGGCTTTTAGTCCAGTCGCCCGCATCTTGTCGATCTTTTATTCGCAAGAAAATGTGCCCTCGATCTGTTGAGGCCTGAAATTTTCGGTCGCTGTGTTATGTTGCGACAAATGGATACGCCCCAAATCACTGCTTACCTGAAAACCTATTGCGGCTGGAGCGCCGGAGTTCGTGCCGTGCTCGCCAAGTACAATTTGCCTTACACGGAAAAGGACATCATTCAAAATCCCGCTTTCCGCTGGGAGATGGAAACGAAGAGCGGTCAACCGCTTTCACCCTGCATTGAAATCAACGGTAAAATGCTGCCCGATGTCAGCGGCGAAGAAGTCGAGAAATATTTGATCGACAATCAGCTTGTCCAGGCGAGCGCCGCGCAAACCGATGTGCCATTGAACGCTCCCTGCCCGACTGAGGTCCACGAGGGCCAGGTTAAGCTGAACTTTTAATTTGTGTAGGCGCGCAGCGCTTCCCGCGCGCAACAGCTGGATGCAACGTCACGTTGCTATTCTTCCGACTCGGTCTCGGGATCCGGCTTGAGCCCTTCTTCTTCCATTTTGCGGAGGACGTCGCTCATGTCGTCGACTTCGTCCCAAACTTCCTGGCTCACGTAAATCGGCGCTTTCTGTTGGGTGGCGATAGCGATGCAATCGCTCGGCCGCGCGTCCAGCTCAATGATCTTCTTCTGTTGCAATTCGTTTTCTGCCCGAATGATCGCCCGCGCGTAGTAGGTCGCGTTCTTCAGGTCGTTGATGATCACGCGTTCGACTTTCGCGCCGAGCGCCGTCATCAGGTGCGCCATCAAATCATGCGTCAGTGGACGCTCCTTGGTGATGTCGCGCATGAACATGGTGATGGCGCTCCCGACCGTTTGATCGACATAGATGATGAAAACCTTGTCGTTGTTGCCAATGAAAACCGCGCACCCGCCGCTGGTCGGCAGCACCGCGCGCACCTGCACCTCGATCACCGTTTTGTTCATCCCCGCGCGAACGTTATCCGCACGGACAGGAAAAACAAGCGGCGTGAAAAACTGTGAATAAGTTCTCCGAATTTTTTTTGAACGCTTCTCTTGCATGTTTGGCGCGCTGAATCATTATGCGTCTGCGGCTGGGCGCCGCGCGCTAAAGAAGAGATGAAAGAATGGGACATCGAGTCCGCGATCGCGACTTATAATGTCGATGGTTGGGGCAGCGGTTATTTCACCGTTAACGCCGAAGGCAACGTTGTTGCCAAACCGCTTCAGGAAAACGGCGGCAGTATTACCATTCTCGAAGTTGTAAACGAAGCCCGCACGCGTGGTCTCAGTTTTCCGCTCGTCATTCGCTTTCAGGATCTGCTCCGTCACCGGGTTGAATCGGTCAATCTCGCGTTCCAAGACGCGATCACCGAGTTCGGCTATCGCGGTTTGTACCGCGGCGTTTTTCCGATCAAGGTCAATCAATTGCGCGAAGTCATCGAAGAGATTGTCGATGCTGGCCAGCAATTTCATTTTGGACTCGAGGCGGGTAGCAAACCGGAACTCGTCGCCGCGCTCGCGATGCACAAGGATGCGGAGAGTCTGATCATCTGTAACGGTTACAAGGACAAAGCATTTATTCGCATCGCGCTTCTCGGTCGCAAACTCGGAAAGCTGGTCGTCATCGTTGTTGAGAAACTGGAAGAGCTTGAGCAAACCATCCGCGCCGCAAAAGAAGTCGGCGTCGAGCCGGTGATCGGAATTCGGGTGCGGCTGCACAGCAAAGGTTCCGGCAAATGGTCACCGAGCGGCGGTGAGAACGCAAAATTCGGTCTCGACACGACCAATCTCATTGCGGCCAGCCAAATGCTGAAGGAGGCGGGATTCGCTCATTGCCTCAAGCTGATTCATTTTCATGTCGGCTCGCAAGTCCCCGACATTTCAACGATCAAACGCGCCGTGCGGGAAGCCGCCCGGTATTACGCGAAACTTTGCAAGCTCGGCCACGATCTCGGTTATCTCGATGTTGGCGGCGGTCTTGGCGTTGATTACGACGGCTCGCGGAGCGATTTTGACAGCTCGGCCAATTATTCGCTTCAGGAATACGCTAACGACGTCGTCTGGAACATCATGGACGTGTGCGATTCCGAAAGCGTCCCGCATCCGGCCATCGTCAATGAAGGCGGACGGGCCGTCGTCGCGCATCATTCCGTGCTCGTGGTCGAGGCGTTCAGTTCCATTGAGAAGACGGCGCCGAAGATCAGGGTTGAAGCGACTGAGAAAGATCACAAACTCGTTCACGACATTCTCGATGTGAAACAGCGGCTCAAGCGCGGCAATCGCATTGAGAGTTTGCACGACATTCAGCAAATCAAGGAAGAATCGCAGGAGACGTTCAACGTCGGTTTGCTCGATCTCGAGTCGAAGGCGAAGATCGACACCGTTTATTGGCAGCTCGCTCAACAGATCGCGAACATGCACCGCGGCCTGAAGTTTGTTCCGGAGGAAGTGAAGGAGCTGGAGACGACACTGGGCGATCAATACATCTGCAATTTTTCCGTTTTCCAATCGCTCCTCGATCACTGGGCGCTCGGTCAGCTTTTTCCCATCATGCCGATCCATCGGCTGACCACTCCGCCTGATCGACAGGGCACGATCGTCGACATTACTTGCGATTCCGACGGCAAGGTTTCCAAGTTCACCGATTTGCAGGATGTGCGCGAGACGCTCCCGCTTCATCGCATCATTCCTGGTGAGATTTACTATCTTGGGGTCTTCATGGTCGGCGCCTACCAGGACATCATGGGCGATCTACACAATTTGTTCGGCCGCGTTACCGAAGCGCACGTCTTTCTCGATCCGGATGAAGAATCCGGCTGGTACATCGAAGAAGTAATCGAAGGCAGCACCATCGGCGAAGTGCTTTCGATGACGCAGTGGGACAAAGTTGAATTGATGCGCTTGTTGAAGACGCAAGTCGACGCCGCGATCAAAACCGATTTTCTCAAGCCGAGCGACGCAATGAAGCTGCTCGCCGATTACGAACGGCTGCTGCAAGAATACACTTATCTCTCCCTCAACGGCACAAAGCTCGTGCCGCAACCGGGCAACTGGCTGCCGTTAAGTTAGAAATTTTCGCGTCACAAAATCGCTGATCGCCTTGGCGATTCTTTGATCGACATCGTCCTGAGTCTCGTTTGCCAGATCCTTTTTTCGGACAAGGAGCGAATGATCGCCGCCTTCAACGAGGTGCAGAAAATTCGGTGCGGTCATTTCTCTGCGAACGCCTTCGAGTAAATCCAAAGGACAAAGCGGATCGCGCGTGCCTTGCACCAAAAGAATTGGCGTTCGCAAATTGCGCAGAACTAGGTCGCGCAATTTCGAACGGTCGCCGCTGCCGCAGAGCGGATAACCGAGACACACAACGCCGTTTACTTTTTCTTCGAGCGCGACATGACAGCCGATGCGTCCGCCCATACTTTTTCCGATTAAGATAATCGGACCGGATGTTCTGGTGCGCACTTCGGCGAGAGCTTGTCGATGCGCTGCGATTAATTGCGGCAGACGATCGGGGCGCCTTCCTCCTTCGCGCATGTAGTCATAGTCAAATGTCTCGACGTCACCGATTTGGGTAAGCCGCTCTTTCCAGCGCTGTATCCAGGGATGTGAGGACGGCGCGCCCGCGCCCGGCGCGAATAGGAAAAGCGGTTTCACAGTACAAACGGACCCTCACCTGTCGCAGACGGCATCCTCTCCCTGAGGGAGAGGATTGAGGTGAGGGGATTATAGAACGTCGCGCCGCCACTTGATGCGCTTCTTTATCTTGCAGGGTGACAAAACAACATCTAAAAACCTGCCTTCAATATGGCTGACGTAAATCGGCTGCTCGTCTCGGCAGCGTAATTCGATCGGACTTTCGTCATGCTTTTTAATTCGCTCACTTTCGTTGTTTTCTTCGTGATCGTCGTCACACTTTACTGGAACATCAGTTCCTGGACCGCGCGGAAGAATCTGCTTGTCGTCGCCAGCTACATTTTTTACGGCGCGTGGAATCCGCCGTTCGCTGCACTTTTGTTTTCCACGACCGCGATGGACTTCTGGCTCGGCCGGCAAATCGCCAAAGCGAAAGATCAGCCCGCGAAGCGCCGCTGGCTCGTCGCAAGCGTTTGCATGAATCTGAGCATGCTAGGATTCTTCAAATACGGAAATTTTCTCCTTCAAAATTTCCAATGGCTCCTCGCCCGCATTGGCATTATCTACCAGCCGCCGCATCTCGATATTCTGCTTCCGGTCGGCATTTCATTTTACACTTTCCATTCGCTTTCTTACACGCTCGACATTTATCGCGGCGTGTTGCAACCGACGAGATCATTGCGCGATTTCATTCTGGCGGTTTCATTTTTCCCGCAGCTGGTCGCCGGACCAATTGTCCGTGCCGGCGATTTTCTTCCACAACTGGTGAGACCGCAGCCTTTGCGCACCGGGCAATTTCTTTGGGGAGTGGCGCTGATGACTCTTGGGCTGTTCGAGAAAATTGTCCTCGCCGATACCTTGCTTTCCGGCTCTGCGGATCGCGTCTTCGGTTACGCCGGTCCACTGGTGGCGCTGGATTCGTGGACCGGTGTAATCGCGTTTGCCGGACAAATCTTTTTCGACTTCGCCGGCTACTCGACTTGCGCGATCGGGGCAGCTTTAACCCTTGGCTTCCACCTCAAGGACAATTTCCGTTTCCCTTATGCCGCGATCGGGTTCTCGGATTTCTGGCGGCGCTGGCACATTTCGCTTTCGACGTTCCTGCGCGATTATCTTTACATTCCGCTCGGCGGAAATCAGGTCCGACCATTTCGCGCCGCGCTGAACTTGGTCATCGTCATGTTCCTCGGCGGCCTTTGGCACGGGGCCGCCTGGACGTTTGTGGTCTGGGGCTTGTTGCACGGCTCGTATTTAGTAATCGAGCGCGTTTGCCGCATTTTGTTCGAAGACAAAGCCTGGGCAAACAATCTTGCGACCCGGATTCTCGCTGGTGTCGCCACTTATGCAGCGGTTTGCATCGCGTGGGTTTATTTTCGCGCGTCCGATTTCACAATCGCGAGCCGAATGCTCGCCGGAATGTTTGGCCAACATGCAAACGGCGACGCGATTCTGTCCACGCGCGAACTGCTTCAGGTCGCGCTCGTCACCGTTGGCATGATTAGTGTCCATTGCTCGCTGCGTGACAGCAATATCGAAACAG
>Ga0193750_1000096_pt1 | contig 29278 bp, 32 predicted proteins | sample L1c1metaG_FD_160569 | JGI IMG/M metagenome (GOLD analysis project Ga0193750, IMG submission 160569) | Soil microbial communities from a riparian zone of the East river system, Colorado, United States - L1c1 | ecosystem: Environmental > Terrestrial > Soil > Riparian zone | place: USA: East River... | reverse complement strand
CGCAGCCGGATCGGCGGTGCTCTGGCCGGCGAGCACCGCGGAGAGCGCGCGAAACCAGTCGAGCGTTCGCCCCGCGGGAGTCGTGCGCCAATCGACGACCGCCGGCTCGTCGCCGGCGTTCCACATCTGATGCGCCGTGCCGCGGCCGATCTCCAGCACATCGCCCTCGCGAAGCTCGCCGTCCTCGCCCGCGATGCGGTTGCGCATGGCCCCTGCGAGCACCTCGAAGCGCTCGTCCTGCTCGGGGTGCAGGTGCGCCGGCGGCGCCGCGCCGCCCGCGGCGTACGTCGCGCGCAGCTGCAGCACGTGCTCGTCGTGAGCGATCACCCGCAGCGTCGTGCCCGGCCCGAGCTTCAGCTCCTCGTCCATGCGCACAAGCTAGCGCCCGCTCGCAGTCGACGGGGCGCTCGCATTGGCGCGACGAGCGCACGTCTTGCCGGCGTGAAGCGAGCCGCCGTGGCGCGAACGTTTCCGCGGGGCGCGTGCGGGTAGCCAAGGCAGACGGGGGCTCTGCGGCCCTCTTCTGGAGGCCGATTGAGATGAGCTCGTCAGACACCCCGCCCGGCGTGACGATCACGCCATACAGAGACGGTCCGTATCTCGTTCGCGGGTCCTTTGAAGTGCTCGATCAGGACGGTAACCAGATCCCGCTTTCGCGGCGGACGATCGCGCTGTGCCGATGCGGCAAATCGCGCATGCGCCCTTTTTGCGACGGCACGCACAAGCTCGCCGGGTTCCAGGCGCCGGGACGAGCGGAGGAGCTTCCCGGCCCGCCGGATGCCAATCCAGGCGCGCCCGAGTGCAGGCGCGCGCGATGAGCGTCAGCGCGCCAGCGAGCGTCAGCGCGCCGCCGAGCCACGCTGCTCGCTGCGTCGTGCTTCCGGGCATGCGCGGACCGTGGACCGAGCGGCTCTTCTCGGCTCTGCTGCAGGCGCCGGGCACCGACATCGAGGTCGACGACCTGGCTGTCGGTGCGCACGGGGCGCTCCAGGACCACGACCTGCAGCTGGCCCTGTACGTCGCCTATGAGCTTCACTACGCGACGATCGAAGGGGTGGACGATCGCTGGGAGTGGTCGCCCTCGCTGCTGGGCTTCCGCCAGACCGCCGAGCGTCATTTCGATCGAGCTGTCGAGGAGCTCGTGCCGGACTGCGCGCTCCAGGGCACGACCGACGTGGGCGGCGCGCTGCAGCGCCTGGTCGGCGGCGACGAAGGTCCGCCGCTGTCGCGCTTCGTTGAGGCACGCGCCACCCGCGAGCAGGTGCTCGAGCACGTCATCCATCGCTCCGCCTATCAGCTCAAGGAGGCCGACCCGCACTCGTGGGCGATCCCGCGGCTGTCAGGAGCGGCCAAGGCCGCGCTGCTGGAGATCCAGTTCGACGAGTACGGCGAGGGCAAGCCCGAGCGAATGCACTCGTTCCTGTTCGCCGAGACGATGCGCGGCCTCGGCCTGGACGCCTCCTATGGCGCATATCTGGAGCAGCTGCCGGGCATCACCCTGGCGACGGTCAATTTGATGTCGGGCTTCGCCCTGCACAGGCGCCGACGCGGCGCCATCGTCGGTCATCTGGCCGCCTTCGAGATGACCTCCTCGATCCCCAACCGACGCTACGGCAATGCGCTCAGGCGCCTCGGTTACGGGCCGGACGTGACGGACTTCTATGACGAGCACGTCGAGGCCGACGCGGTGCACGAGAACATCGCGGCGTGGGACCTCGCCGGCGCGCTCGCGCGTGCGGAGCCGCAGCTGGCGCGGGAGATCCTCTTCGGCGCCTATGCGCTGCTGGCGCTGGAGGGGCTCTGGGCCGAGCGCCTGCTCGACTGCTGGCGCGAAGGAGCCAGCTCGCTGCTCGGGCCTGTCGCGTCGGCTGAGCACAGCGTCCGCTGAGCGCGGGCGGTCACCGCCGGCCCGTCCGCCCTCGTCCGCGCGACCGCGCGCGAACCTGCAGGGCTTCCAGCCTCACGCGTGCAGTGCAAGCGAAGCGTCGAGCGCCTCGGCGAACAGCGAGTGGATGCGCTCACCCGCCGCGCGCTCCTCGACGAGAGCCCGTTCGGCGATGCGCTCGGTCTCGGCGTCCTGCGCTCGCTGTGCGACGCGCAGCAGCAGCTCAGACTCACCGCTAACGCAGCGGCCTAACCGCGTCATGCGACTCCAGGAAGGCCGAGGTCAGATGCTCCATCAATCCGTCCAGCCCGCCGCTGGCAAAGGACGCGCGCTGCTCGTCGGCTCCGCTTGACTCGGCGAGGAGGTGCGCGTGCTCGATCAGCTCACCGCCGCCGACGGCCGAGGCGCACGGTCGCAGCAGTTCGAGCATCGAATGCACTCTCTGGCGCGTGGCGACGCTCGCTCCCGTGGAAAGGTCGAGCATCTCGCCGTGAATGCCGTGTCGAGCGGCCGACCAGCGATTCTCGGCGATGCGCCAGCTCGCCGCCGGAGCGGCCAGCTGGCCGGCGTCGTAGAGCTCCGCCAGCCAAAGGACCAGACCGCTGACGGTGGCGACGAGCGCGGCGGCGTCGATCGCGCGGATCTGTGCGTCTGGCGCCCTCACCTCCAGCGTGCCCAGCTCGGGGTGAATCCGCATCTCCCACCACCATTCGCGGACGCTTGCAAAGCGCCCGCCGCGCACTCCCCACGCGAGATCTGCGGCATAGTCGCGCAAGCTCTCATACGCCGGAGGGATGCCCTGCCTGGGCAGCATTCCGGAGACGATCGGGCGCACCGACGCCAGCCCGCAGTCACGGCCGCAATAGATCGGCGCGTTGGCCGCCATCGCCGCCAGCTCCGGCAGGTAGGCCCGCAGCGCGTTGTAGACGGCGAGCACCCGCTCGGCGCCGCTGAGCCCGACGTGGACGTGCAGCCCACAGATCAGCTGGCGGCGTATGACCGGCCCGTACTCGCGCGCCAGGTGCTCGTAGCGCGCGCCTTCGTTGAGCTGGCCCTCGGCGGCGGCGAAGGGATGCGCGCCGCTCGTGGCCAGCCGCACCCCCGCAGCCGCCGACGCGAGCCGCGCGCGTCCCTCGTAGAGCTCTCGCGCGAGCTCGGCCAGGTCTTCGCGGGGAGGGCTGACGATCTCAAGCTGCGAAGCCGGCAACTCCAACTTCAGTCCGCTCGCATCGCCGATCTTCGACATCAGCTCACCGGCGCACGGCGACAGGTCGCGGGTCTGCGCGTCGAGCACCATCACCTCCTCCTCGACGCCGAATGTCGGCGGTCGAGCGTGCTCGAACAGGGCCCGCAGGACGTCCGCTCCCGGCGCGGCGAGGTCGCGGCCCTGGCGTTTAGGCGCCGACACCGAGGGAACCCGGCAGGTGTCGTGCGGATATTGCGCGTACCCGGGGTGCACCGACCACGCAGCGACGCCTGGCTGCTCGCCGACGCGCTTCGCCGCGAGCGCATCGAGGGGGCCGCGGTGGCGGATCTCTGCACGGGATCGGGCGTGTTGGCGATCGCAGCCGCACGAGCGGGAGCGAAGAGCGTCGTGGCGGTGGACGTGTCACTTCGCGCCATCCTTGCAACCGCGATCAACGCGCGGCTGAACGGCTGTCCCGTGCAGACGCGCCATGGGGACCTGTTCGGCGCGCTGGGAGACGATCGCTTCGACGCGATCACATGCAACCCGCCCTACGTCCCGGCGCTGACCGACGATCTGCCGCGTCACCGCTCGACGACCGCGCTGGACGGCGGACGGGACGGGCGCGCGATACTCGACCGCGTCTGCCGTGAGGCGCCGGCTCACCTCCGCCCGGGCGGCGCGCTGCTGCTCGTTCACTCGTCGGTCTGCGGGGTGCGCGAGACGTGCGAGCTGCTGCGCCGAGGCGGCCTCGAGGACGAGGTGCTGTTGAGCGTGCGTGGGCCGCTCGGTCCGGTCCTTGCGGCGCGCGCGCAGATGATGCGCCAGCGCGAGCTGCTCGGCCGCGCCGATGAGGAGGAGCTCGTCGTGATTCGCGGGCGAGCGGCCGGCTGAACGCACCGCGAGCGGGCCTTCAGCGCGTGCTCTTCTTGACCGCGCTGCGGGCTTTGCCGACGGCGTTCTTGGCTTTGCCCTTCAGTTCGTCGGCCGCGCCGCCGGCCTCGGTGCCGGGACGTCCCGACGCGGCGCCCGCGTCGCGCTTGACGCGACCTTTCGCCTCTTTGAGCTTGCCTTGCGCACGCTGCGTTCGATCGCCCATCTCATCTCCTTCGCATGGCTGTCGGTGCCTGTTCGCTACCCGCAACAGGCGCCCCGAACCACGGCATGGCGCTACGGCGCCAGGCGCACGATCGACCAGCCGCCGCCGTCGCGGCGACGGTAGGAGAGCCGGTCGTGCAGGCGATCGTGGCGCTGCTGCCAGAACTCGAAGCTGTGCGGCGCGAGCCGATAGCCGCCCCAGGCCACCGGCGCCGGCAGCTCGCCGCTTGGATACCGCTGCTCCAGCTCGGCGACACCCACTTCGAGGGCCTCGCGACTCTCGAGAACCTGGCTCTGCGGCGAGGCCAGCGCGCTGAGCTGGCTCGCGCGCGGACGGCTGCGCACGTAGTCGAGCGTCTCGACGGCGCTGACGCGCGCGACGGGCCCGCTGACCCTGACCTGCCGGCCCAGGGCGTCCCAGTAGAAGACCAGCGCGGCGCGAGGGTTCGCCGCAAGCTCGCGGCCCTTGCGGCTGTCGTGGTTTGAGAAGAACACGAAGCCCTCCTCGTCGAAGCGCTTGACCAGCACCATGCGCACGGAGGGGACGGCGTCCGCCGAGGCCGTCGCCAGCGCGACCGCCTCGGGCATCCGCTCGCCGGCCATCTGGGCGTCGCCAAACCAGCCGGCGAACTGGCTGAAGGGGTCGGCCTTCGCGTCCTGCTCGCGCAGCGGCTGGCCGTAGTCGGTCATCGAGCACATTCTGGCGCGAGCGCCAGCGGTTCGAGAGCCGTCCGCGAACGCCTGGCCGCCGACGGCGCCGCGGTTCAGTCGCGGCGACGATCGCGTTCGAGCAGCAGCGCGAACGTGGGGCAGGCCTGGGCTGCGCGCCGGGCGTGAACGATCAACGTGTGAGGCACGCGCTCGTCCTCGATCAGCGGATAGCCCCACTCGTCGAGCGTGATCCGCTCGGGCAGGAGCTCGGCGCACATGCCATGGGCCTGGCAGGCGATCGGATTGAGCCGCAGGCGGTCGCTCATGCAACCGGGACCGGGTCGCCGCGCAAGCGTCCGGCGCGCGGGTCGACGGGCAGCGCCAGCTCGGCGGGTCGTGCGCAGGCGTCGCACGGGCCGTGGCGTGCATGGTCGGCGAACTCCTCGGAGAACACGCGCACGGCGCTGAGGACGAACCTGACGGCGCCGTCGGGGTGACCGCAGGCGCCGCGGCCGCGCGTCAGGGAGGCGAGTCGTTCGATGCGCCTGACCGAGTTGCCCTGTGCGGCGCCCTGGAGCAGCTGCTCCAGCGTCGCAGCCAACGCGTTCAGACCGTTCAGGCACGGTCCGCACTGCCCCGCCCCCTGCTCGGCGAGCCAGCTCGCGACGCGGACCGTCTCGGCGACAGGGCACGCATGCGCGGAGAGCAGCACGACGACGCCCGCGCCCAGAGCGGCTCCGTGCGGCGCCAGGTGTTCGTCGGACAGGGCCACCCCGTTGAGCAGGCCGCCATCGATCCACGTGCCGGCATAGCCGCCCACGAGGGCCGCCCGCACCCGGCCGCTTGCGCCGCCGGCCGCGGCGACGACGGACGCGAGCGAGGCGCCGTGCTCGATCTCATAGACACCGGGGTCGGCGACGGCGCCCGACAGCGTGAGCAGCGCCGAACCGGGCTGGCTGCCTACGCCGAGCACGCGAAACCAGGCCGATCCGTGACGCGCGATCAACGCGATGTGCGCGAGCGTCTCGGCGTTGCTGACCAGCGTCGGCCGACGCCTTACGCCCTGCTCGAAAGGCATCGGAGGGGTGAATCGCGGGATCGCGGGGCCGCCGTTGAGATGGCTCACCAGCGCGGACTCCTGTCCGGCCAGGTAACCGCTCGGGACGACGCTCAGGTGCACCCGGGCCGGGGCGCCGGGCAGCCCGCGACGTTCGGCGATCGCCTCGGCGACGCTGTCCAGGCTGTCGGGCGAGGACTCGCCCACGCAGACGATCAGCTCGTCGGCTCCGACCGCCTGGGCTGCCAGCTGTCCGCCGTCGAGCATCAGGTGCGGCGTCAGCTCGCAGAGCGTGCGGTCCTTGAGGCTCGCAGGCTCGCCCTCGGCCGCGTTGATCACGACGATCGCGCGACGCCTTGCGCTGGCCACGGCGCGCAGCTTCTTCGCCGTCGGAAAGCCGGCGCCGCCGCGCCCGCGCAGCCCGGCGTGCTCGAGCAGCTCGATCAGCGGCGCCTCGCGGCGGCGATGGCTGCGTTCGCCTGGGAGCTCGCCGTGCGTGGCGAGATGCTCGCGCAGGCTCATGCCGCCGTGCCCGTCGACGCCCGCGAGCAGCCTGGGCAACCCAGAGTCGACCGCGCGGCCGGCGGCCCGGCCGAGCGCTGGCGTCGCGCGGCTCATCGGCGCTCCGTCGCCGGCCGCGCATGGGACGGGCGATGCCCGAGCAGCGAGCTGGGGGTGCCCGAACGCCGCGCCCATGCCGAGCCGAGCGGGCCCGCGGGCAGCCACAGCAGCAAGAACAGCGAGAAGGCGCCGGCGCCGCCGAGCGCCGCGCTGCGTCGTCCAAGGTGCTCGGGCCAGCCGGCGAGCGCGCGGGCGAGTACAGCAAGCAGCACGATCGCCGCGCAGGCGATGCTGAGCGCCAGCAGCCAGGCGCTCGCCGCGTCACTGCCCGTACCGAAGCCGTGCAGCAAGGCGATCGGCCAGCTGGCGTAGGTCAGCCAGTGAACGGCGCGCCAGCTCGCGTAGCCCAAGCGCTGGCGCAGCAGGCTGGTGAGCGTGACCGCGAGCAGCAGGTCGAGGGCGATCGCGCCGAGTCCCAGCCAGAGCCGGCGGTAGGCGCCCGCGAACGGAACGAACGCGTCGAGCAGTGAGATCGGGGCAAAGCTGTCCAGCACCGACGTGAGGACGTGCAGGGCCAGGAAGACCATCGCCAGCAGCGAGACGTTGCGATGCAGCGAGTCGACGACGAAGCGCGGCCACTGCGGCGTGCTCCAGCGGCGGACGTCGACGACGCCGAGCACGATCGCGCTCGTCAGCAGCAACAGGGCCACGGCGCCCGTGGAGCGCGTCAGGTACCAGTAGACGCTGCCGCTCGAGGCGGCAAGCACGTCGTTCATCGCGCGGCCGCCCGCGCTGGCTGCGCCGTGGCGTCCAACGCCTCGGGCCAGTCGCCGACCACAGTGACGCGGCCCTGCCAATCGACCAGGCGCGCCGGCAGCCGCAGTCGCGCCAGCCAGTCGACCGCGCCGCCCCCGCGCACCAGCGCAGCGGTCGTCGCAATGTTCGCCTGCGCGCAGTCCTCCGCGGCGACGCTCACCGTGCGCCAGCGCCCCCGCGCCGGCGCTCCGGTGCGCGGGTCGATGATGTGGTGCATCGTGTGTCGTGCGTGACTCCAGCGGCGCACCGACGTGCTGGAGGTCGCCAGGCCGCCGCAGCGAATTGCGATCGTCTGGCCGGGGGCGCTGGGAGCGCTGCGGTGGTCGTCGGTGACGTGGATCGACCAGCCGCCATGCGGGGCGGGTCCGGACGTCGCGATGTCGCCGCCGACGCTGACGAGCACGCCGCATCCGCTCGCCGCGAACGCCGCCGCCGCCGCGCGATCGGCCGCCCAGGCTTTCGCGGTGGCGCCCAGGTCGAGGCGCACGCCGGCCGGCATGCGAACGGTGCAGGTCGCCCTGTCCAGCCCAATCGTCCTCCAGCCGAGCCGCGCCTGCAGAGCGAGCCTCGTCGGCTGCGGCTGCGGCTCACCGCGAGGCGCCGCCAGCCTGCGCCAGTCGCGGTCGTAGCCGGCGAGCTGCAGCGCGCGACCGACGGTTGGGTCGACATCGCCTTCGGTCAGCCTCGCTGCGTCGACGGCGAGCTCGAGGGCCTGTGCGAGCAGCGGGCTGACGCGCACGGGGCGCCCCGCGCGAGCATTGAGCCTCGAGAGCTCGGAGTCGGCGCGGAAGCGGCTGCAGGCGCGGTCGATGGCGTCGAGCTCGCGCTGCACCTGCGCCTCGGCTGCGGCGAGCTCGTTCCGGTCGCGCACGCGCAGCTCGACCTGCGTGCCAAGCGCTCGCCACGTCGCGCGGCCGAGTCCCTCGTCGTGCATCGCGCGCTCGCGCATCACGATCCCCCGGAGACGACGGGCGGCGGCGATTCCTGCACGGGCGCCGATTCGTATGTGCCTTGCGGTTCAGGTTCGCGCGCGGCTTCTTCGGCGGGAGCAGCTTCTGCAGGGGGAGCAGGTTCTTCGGTCGGTGCGGCTCGTCCGGACGTGGAGGATTCGGCGGGGTGCGGGGTTGCGCTCGTGGCCTGCGGCGCTTCGGCGGGGGGCCGCAGCGATCGAGTGGTCTTGTCCGAGGAACCCTTGCCGGCAGACCCAGCGCCGCGGCGCGAGCGCGTCGAGCTGTGCCCGTCCCTGCTCGTCGCGCGGGCCGTGCTCTTGCCCGGAAATGCATGCGCGGCGGCCTCCGCGAAGAGCGCCGTGAGAGCGACGCTCGCGGCGATCATCCAGCGGTTGATCCTGCTCAACCTGCGCAGCGAGCTGTCTCGCGAATGTGTGCTGTGAAAGCGCATGCGCGTGTCAGGCAGTGTTCGAGCGGCGATTAACGCCGCGATAACCCGTTGATGAGAAAGCTCATCGAAAGACTCAGGCGCGCGCGACGGCGGACCGCGAGGCTTATCCTTGAACGATGAGCATGGCTGCGCGCCCCCGGCAGCACGAACCGGCGCAGGCCGCGCCGTCGGGCAAGTCGCGCGCGCCCAAGCGACTGCTGCTGATCGAGGACGAGCCCGGGATAGTCGACTTCCTGCGCCGCGGGCTCACGGCCGAGGGCTTCGCGGTTGAGACCTGCCTCGACGGAGAGGAAGGTGAGCGGATGGCCCTGTCCGGCGATTTCGACGCGATCGTGCTCGATCTGATGCTCCCGGGCCGCTCGGGCATGGAGATCCTTGCGTCGGTCCGGCGTGCGTCGCCGACGCTGCCGGTGATCGTGCTGAGCGCTCGCGGCGAGGTCGAGGACCGCGTCGCCGGGCTCGAGGGCGGAGCCGTCGACTATCTCGTAAAGCCATTTTCGCTGGCCGAGCTGGCGGCTCGGCTGCGCGCGCAACTGCGCGTGGTCGCACAGGCGTCGGCGAGGGTTCTGCGCGCCGAGGACATCGAGCTGGACCTGCTGACGCGCCGGGTCCACCGCGCGGGCAAGGAGGTCGTACTCTCGGCAAGGGAGTTCGCGCTGCTCGCCTACCTCATGCGCCATCACGGCCAGGTGCTCGCGCGCGAGGAGATCCTCGGCGCCGTGTGGGGCTACGAGCACGACCCGGCGACGAACGTCGTGGACGTCTATGTCGGCTACCTGCGCCGCAAGCTCGGCCGTCCCGACGATCCCGCGCCGATTGCGACGGTGCGCGCGGTCGGCTACCGCCTGGGCAGCAGCGCAGCCAGCTGAGCTGGGCGATGCGCAGCTTCTTCGCCCACGTCGGACTGCGCTGGCGTATGGCGGGATGGATCGCGCTGGTGATCTTGATCTGCACCGGCATCAGCTTCGTGGCCGTGTACCGCGGCACCGGCTCCCAGCTGCGCCGGCAGATCGACAAGGAGCTCGGCGGCGACGCCGGCGAGCTCGCGCGCAGCCTGCAGCTCGCCGGTGCGCAATCCGCTCAGGGCGCCTACCGAGCGTCGAACCGCTACGTGCGCAGCCAGCCGTTCGCGGCCACCTCGACGCTGCTGTTCACGCTCACCCCGGGCGCGCGCACGAGCACGAACCGTCCCGAGCTGTTCACGCCGGAGGCCGCCGACAACGGCGAGACGGTGAGCCAGCAGGACGAAGAGAACCGGCTTTCGCGCCAGCTGCTGACCGCGCCGCTCGGCTATTCCACCGTGACCTTGCCCGACGTCGGCGCCCTGCGCCTGCTCAAGCATGCGGTCCGCCTTCGCGGCGGCGGCCCAACCGTCACCGTGGGGACCGGCGAGCCGCTTGCGTCGGTCACGCATGCGCAGCAGGGAGTCGCGCGTGCGTTCATCCGTGCCGGCGTCCTCGCGCTGGCCGCGGCGCTGCTCGGCGCCTATCTGATCGGCACGCGCGTGTCCCGGCCCCTGCGCCGCATGGCGGCTGTCGCGGCACGCGTGGACGCCGGCGACCTGCATCCGCGGATCCACGATCCCGGCGGCGAGAGTCACGAGGTGCGCGTGCTGATCGACGCGTTCAACCGCATGCTCGACCGGCTCACCGACGCCTTTGCGGCACAGCGCGCCTTCGTCGCCGACGCGTCGCACGAGCTGCGCACGCCGCTGACGGTGATAGCCGGCCAGCTGGAGGTCCTGGCCACGCAGGAGTCTCCCTCGCCCGAGGAGGTGCGCCGCGTCGAGCGCCTCGTGCAGGCCGAGATCGCGCGCGTCGGTCGGTTGGTCGACGATCTGCTGCTGCTGGCAAAGACCGAGCAGGCCCAATTTCTGCAGACCGAGACGATCGACCTGCCGTCGTTCGTCGGCGAGCTGTGGGACGGGATGACGCTGCTGGCGCGACGGAAGTTCGAGCTCGGGCCGATCCCCGCCGGGACCCTGCGCGCAGACCCCGACAGGCTCGCACAGGCGCTGCGCAATCTCATCGCCAACGCGATCGCGCACACCGAGCCTGAGCGCGGGCTAGTGCGCATCCGCGTCGCGCCCGTCGCCGGCGGTCGCCTGCGCTTCATCGTCGAAGACGACGGTGCTGGGATCCCCGAGGACCAACGCGACCGCGTGTTCGATCGTTTTCACCGCACCGATGCGGCGCGCGATCGGGCTTCGGGGGGCACCGGCCTGGGCCTGGCGATCGTGCGTGCGATCGCAGACGCCCACGGCGGGCGTGTCAGCGCCGAGGAAGCGACGCACGGCGGCGCACGACTGATCCTCGAACTCGGGCGCTTCGCCGCGGCGGCGCCGCGGCCCGAGGCGGCAGTCGATCATGCCCTCGCACCTCGCGTCCAGGCTTAGCGGTCTGAGCTCGGTCACCCGGATGGCCGGTTTCGCAACGGAGTCCAGGGGTACGTCACCTGCATGAGCCGGAGATCGAGCCGCTCTCGACGCCCGATCGAAGCGGCCCCCTGAGAGCGCCCCGGGATCCTATTGTCGACTTTGCTGGAGATCTACCTCAACGATCATCTCGCGGGCGCGACCGCCGGCCGCGAGCTTGCGCGTCGAGCGGCTGCCGGCAACCGCAACTCCGCCTATGGGCCGTTTCTCGAGCGCTTGGCCATGCAGATCCAGCAAGACCGACAGTCGCTGATCGACCTGATGGGTGTGTTGGAGGTCGACGTCGACCATCTGAAGGTCATCGGCGGCTGGACGGCCGAGAAGATCGGCAGGCTGAAGCGCAATGGACGTTGGCTGAGCTACTCGCCGCTGAGTCGTGTCGTCGAGCTGGAGGCGCTCACTCTCGGGGTCCGTGGAAAGCTTGCGCTGTGGAACGCGCTCGAGGAGATCGCGCCGGACGAGCCACGCCTCGAGGCAGGCAGCCTGAAAAAGCTCGCGTCACGCGCAGAGGCGCAGCTCACAGAACTGGCAGAGCACCGGTCGAGAGCCATTCCCGAGGCGCTCCTGCATCGCTGAGCCGCCGCCGGGCGACGCCTCCGCGCCCGCCGGTGCTCATCTCGTCGGGATCCTCTGCGCGTGACCGTGGCTTAAGGCCTCGCCTCCAGGACCAGGTTGAACGGCGTCTCGGTTGCGCGCCGCACACGCGTGAAGCCGCCCTCTTTGAGCACCTCCGTCAGTCGCGCCTCGCCGGCCTGCGCCCCCAGGGCGAGGCCGACCTCCTGCGAGAGTGAGGCCGGGGTGCAGATCACCGTCGAAGCGCCGTAGAAGACGCGCCCTACCGGGTTCAGGTTGTCCTCGACGCGGTCGTTGGCGAACGGCTCGACGATCATCCACGTGCCGTCGTCGGCCAGCGTCTCCAGGACGTGCGCCGAGGCGCCCACGGGGTCGCCCATGTCATGCAGGCAGTCGAACACGCAGACGAGGTCATACCCGCTGCCCGGGTAGTCCTTGGCGGCGGCGACGGCGAACTGGATGCGGTCGGCGACACCCGCCTCCTCGGCCGCCTCCCGCGCGCGCTCGATCGACTGGTCGTGGTAGTCGAAGCCGAAGAACTGCGAGTTGGGGAAGGCCTGCGCCATGATGATCGTCGAAGCGCCGTGGCCACAACCGACGTCGGCGACCGTCGCGCCGCGCTCCAGCTTCTCCTGCACTCCGTCCAGCGCCGGAATCCACTCGGCGACGAGGCTCGCGCGGTAGCCCGGCCGGAAGAAACGCTCCGTCCCACGGAACAGGCGATGGTCGTGCTCGTGCCAGCCCATGCCCTCACCGCTGCGAAACGCCTCGAGGATGCGGTCTTCGTCGGCGTAGAGCGAGGCGATCGAGTCGTAGATGCCGAGGATGTAGAATGGGCTGTCCTCGTCCGCGAGCGCGAGCGCCTGCTCGTCGGGCAGCGTGTAGCGGCCGGTCTCCGGGTCATACGTCACGTAGCCGCCGGCCGCCTGGTTTCCCAGCCACTCCCGCACGTAGCGCTCGGCGGCTCCGGAGCGCTCGGCGATCTCGGCCGATGTCAACGGCCCGGCGTGCGCCATCGCTTTGTACAGCCCGAGCTTCTCGCCGATCACCATCAGCGGCGCGCTGATGATCGCGCCCATGTCGGTCACCGCCTGACCCATAAAAGCTTCGAGTTTGGCCTCGTCTATCTCTGTCGCGCTCATGGCGCCTCCAGTCTCGCGCGGGACTCAACCCAGGAGCCGGCCCCACTCCCGCGTTGTGAGGCCACTCCTCCCGGTCAACCTAACTCGCCCTGCAAGCGCGGTCAAGATCACGCGCCGGCCCGTGGCGCCGCACGATCGGCGTCCGCCTACCAACGCCCTGGCTCGCTGGACGCGAAAACGACGAGACTAAAAGTTGTCAGGCGAGCTGTCGATGAATAGAACGATGCCGGAGCAACTGCCCAATCTGGAGCCAGACCGAAAGCAGGTTGAGGTGTCGGCACCGGCGACAGATGCGCTTGCCGCCGATCTGCGCCGATTGGGTGAGGCCACCTGCGCGCGGGCGGGAGACATCCTCAGCGAGACGGTCGTTCAGACCTCGCAGTCCGGGCAGATCGTCGACGCGCCGGTCCAGCGCCGCTTCGAGGAGATCTGCACGGGCTCGACTGTCGCCGTCGCACGCTGGATCGCCGGGGAGGGTCTGGAGGTGACGCTGGACGCCAGCCGCGACACGTCGCGGATCTTCGGCGAGCTGGCCGCGCATCGCGCCGCTTCGCTGCACGAGGTCACGCGGCGCAGCCTGTGGTGGCGCAACGTCATGGCCGACGTGCTGCGCGAGTGTGCTGCGGAGCTCGGCGTGTCGGCGGAGGCCCTCTCGCGTGCGCTGAACATGCTGCAGCTGAGCCTGGAGTTCAGCCTGCTGCGCGTCTGCGAGTGCTTTGAGAAAGAGCGCGAGCGAACCGATCAGGAGCTCGAGCGGCGCGAGGAGGAGCTCGCCTTCCTGGCGACTCACGACCCGCTCACCGGGCTGCCCAACCGCACCTTGATCATCGACCGCGCCGAGCAGATGCTAGGTCGTTCCAGCCGCAGCCAGACCCCTGTCGCGGCGCTGTTCATCGACCTAGACAACTTCAAGGCGATCAACGACACGCTCGGCCACAAGGTCGGCGACGAACTGCTGCAGGCGGTGGCCGCGCGGCTGGACGCGGCGGTGCGCGGCGCCGACGCGCTCGGGCGCCTCGGCGGCGACGAGTTCGTCGTGCTCGTCGAGGACGCGGCGCTCGCGGCCGGCCCCGAGCTGGTCGCCGAGCGATTGCTGCAGGCGCTGAAGGAGCCCTTCAAGCTGGGCGCAGACGAGCAGACGACGGTGACCGTGAGCGCGAGCATCGGCGTGGCGGCCGGAGAGCGGGTCGCCGCCGCAGACCTGCTGCGCGACGCGGACATCGCGATGTATCGCGCCAAGCGCGACGGACGCAACGGCTTTGCCGTGTTCGAGAGCGCCATGAAAGACACCGTGCAGAACCGCATGGAGTTGGAGATGGAGCTGCGCAAGGCGCTCGACAACGAAGAGTTCCTGCTCGCCTACCAGCCGACGCTCGATCTGAGCAACATGCGCCCGACGGGAGTCGAGGCGTTGGTTCGCTGGCAGAACCCGAGCCGCGGCCTCGTGCAGCCCGACGCGTTCATCCCGCTGCTCGAGGAGACGGGGCTGATCGTCGACGTCGGCAGGTGGGTGCTGCGAGAGGCCTGCCGTCAGGCCGCCGAGTGGCGCCGCGCGGGACATTCGATCGACATGGCCGTCAACGTCTCCGGCCGCCAGCTCGACACCGACCAGCTGATCGAGGACGTCGAGGCGGCGCTCGCCGACAGCGGCCTGCCGCCAGGGGCGCTGACGATCGAGATCACCGAGACGACGCTCATGAGCAACGTCGCCGAGACGGCCCGGCGGCTGGCCGCCATCAAAGCGCTTGGCGTGCGCATCGCGATCGACGACTTCGGCACCGGGTACTCCTCGCTGGCACACCTGCAGAAGTTCCCGGTGGACGCGCTGAAGATCGACCGCTCGTTCATCTCCGGCTTGAAGCACAACAAAGAGGGCGAGACGCTGATCCACACGCTCGTCCAGCTCGGAAAGGCGCTGTCGATCGAGACGTTCGCCGAGGGCATCGAGGATCAGCAGGAGCTCTCCGTGCTGATGGACGAGCATTGCGACAGCGGGCAGGGGTTCCTCTTCTCGCGCCCGCTGGACGCCGATTCGGCCCAGGCGTTCTTCGAGAGCTGGGCGCAACCCGCCGCCTTGACGTCCGAGCGCGGCGGCGCTTCGGACTGACGCGCCGGTTGCGCAGCGGGCGCAGACGTGCCTGCAAATGCGTCGATGCCGAACGGGCCCTAGACTTGCCCGATGGCGCTTCCGCCCGGTCCCCGTGGCCCAGCGGCGTACAACACCCTGCGGTTGCTCCGCAGGCCGCTGCAGATGCTCGGCGAGTGGCACGCTCGCTACGGCGACGCCTTCACGGTGAAGCTCTCGGGGTTCGGCACGGGCGTCTACGTCGTCGACCCGGAGGCCATCCGCGAGCTGTTCACCGGCGACCAGTCCGATCTTCGCGCCGGCGAGGCCAACTCGTTCATGGAGCCCGTGCTCGGTCCGCACTCGGTGCTCGTGCTCGACGGGCCCAAGCACCTGCGCCAGCGAAAGCTGCTGCTGCCGCCGTTTCAGGGCTCGCGCGTCGGGGCTTTCCGCGAGGTCATTCGCGAGGTCGCCGAGCGCGAGGTCGCAGGCTGGCGTCCCGGCGCCGAGCTCGTGCTGCGCGAGCGGATGCGCTCGCTGACCTTCGAGGTGATCTGCCGGGCGGTCTTCGGCGTGACGCAGCCCGACCGCGTGGAGCGCCTGCGCGAGCGGCTCGTGGCGGTCATCGACAGCAGCCCGATCTTCATGATCGCGCCGGCGACGCGGCTGGACCTCGGGCGGCACAGCCCGGGGGGTCGATTCGCGCGGCGCCTGCGCGCGGCCGACGCCGTTCTATATGAGGAAATCGAGCGGCGGCGCCGGGAGCCCGACCTGGAGCAGCGCACGGACGTGCTCTCGCTGCTGTTGCGCGCCCGTGACGAGCAAGGCGAGGCGATGAGCGATCGCGAGCTTCGCGACGAGCTGTTCACGATGCTCGGCGCCGGGCACGAGACGACCGCGACGGGTCTCGCCTTTGCCTTCGAGCTGCTGCTGCGCAACCCATCCGTCCTCGCCCGCCTGCGCGAGCAGTTGGAAGCCGGAGAGGACGACTCCTACCTCGACGCCGTGGTCAAGGAGACCCTGCGGCTGCGGCCCGTGATCGACGCCGCCGAGCGCACGCTCACCGTGCCGAGAACCGTCGCCGGGTGGAAGCTGCCGGCCGGCGTGAAGGTCTATCCGGCCATCGCGCTCGTGCACCTGCGCGAGGATCTCTACCCGCGCGCGCACGAGTTTCGCCCGGAGCGCTTCGTCGACGAGTCCGCCGAGTCCTACTCGTGGCTGCCCTTCGGCGGTGGCATCAGGCGCTGCATCGGCGCGGCGCTCGCGCACGCAGAGATGGCCGAGGTGCTGCGCGTGGCCGTGCCCGCGGTCGAGCTTCGGCCCCTGCGAGAGCAGCCGGACCCGGTGATCCTGCGAGGGATCACGCTCGCGCCCAAGCACGGCGTGCAGGTCGTCGTCGAGCGGTCTGCCTCCCCGGCGCGTCGCGGTGTCGAGGGCGGCGCCCTCGTGGCGAGCGAGGTCGCGGCCGACCCCGCCACCCGATGAAGGCGGTGCGGATCGACCATCGACTCAAGCGTCGGCTCGGGCAGGGAGGCGGTCGGCGATGCCCGGGTAATCGAGCACGAGCCCGTCCTCGTCGAAGTGCACGTCGGCGACGAAGTCTTCGCCCTCGCCGACCGCCTCGAACCGGACTACGTGGAAACCGTCGCTGCTGTTGAGGTGCGTGTAGCGCTGGGGGGAGGCGTGCAGGGATAGGTCGGGGACTGAGATCCAGATCATCAGAAAGTCTCCGGCGCTGGCGCCCTTGTGCAGGTCGTGGCGCAGCACCGGCATCGAGTTGAACAGCGGCGAGAAGCCTAGGTCGGGGTCAATCGCGTCAGCAAGCGCGGCGAGGTCGCCACCGGCCGCGGGCAGCCCGGCGTCCCTGCCGTCGTGTGCGACCTCGGCGTTCCACGCATCGCCTGCGCGACGCAAGTACAGGCTGCGCGTCCAGCCATCGCCGCTGGCCTGCACCGTGACCCGTGTGGTCACAAACGAGCTCGTGGTCTCCAGGGTGTAGTCGAGGCGGTAGGGCTCGGGGTCTGATCCGATCGCGACGCCCTGGGCGCTGAGCGTGTCCGCGCCGAGCTGGACCGACGCGTACTCGGCGCCGAAAGGGTCGTCCTTCGACCACGCCACCGAGCGGTTGCGGGTGGCGGTTCGTGTGTTGCTCGGCACGACTCACGCTCCTCCGGTCGATTGTCTTCTTCACGGTTGTCAGGCCGGCACCCGGTGCCCTGAGCGCGCTAGTCGATGGCGGGCTCTGAGGGTGGCGGCCACGGGAAGCGCTGAGGGTGAGGGCGGGGCCATCCCGCATATGCCTCGGCCCGGTCAGTTGTCGGGGTGGAGACGCTCGCCCCGTATCGCGCCGCGACGGTGCTCGCTGGAAAGGTCAGGTCCGTTCCCGCGTTGCGTGCGCCCACCATCAGCACGACCGACGGCGTCGTGCCGGCTCCGACGAGCGCGTGCGCGGTATGCGGCGGGCAATGCACGAAGTCCCATTGTTTGAGCGAGCGCACCTGGTCCTCGATGATCAGGGAGCACTCCCCCGAGAGCACCAGGAATGCCTCTTGCCCCGACTCGCGGTGATACATCGACGCGGGAACCGCGGGTGCGAGCACCCTGACGTTGATGCCGAAGTGGGCGAAGTCTGTGTCGGCGCCTTGCAGGGGTGTGCCCTCGAACATGAACGCGTAGTGACTCTCGTCCGGCCCGGCGGCGACCGAGTCTCCTACGTTGACCACGAACCAGCCGGGCCCGTCCGGCTTGCGCCCCGCCTCGGTCTCGATGAGCTCTGCCTCTGGCACAGCGGCTTGCTCCATCTGCCCTCCTTGCGTCTTGGCTGTTTGGCGAGAGAACTGGACAGGCCGGCAGCCGCGTTGCAAGACGCGGCCATGGCGACCAACGCAGTCGCCAACGCTCTCTTACTGCAGCCCGCAGCCCGACGCAAGTTGGTCTGCGATGTGTCTCGCGAATTGGTATCCAACCCTCCGTTCTCAGGTCACACAGGGAATCGCACAGGCGACGAGCAAGCTCGTCACGTCCGCGCGGTTTGCGCGGGTCGGCGCATCCACCAAACCTGAGGCGCGCCGGGCGCCGTGATGTCCCTCTCAACCTGGAAGCCGCGGCGTTCATAGAAGCGCCGGTTGCTTTCTGTCGAAGTCTCCAGGAAGCAGGCGGCCTGTTCCGCGGACGCGCTTTCGAGCGCCGGCTCCAGGACGGCGCTGGCAAGCCCTTTTCGCCGATGCGCAGGGTGCGTGGCCAGCACGCCGAGATACCAGTGGCGCCGTTCTGGACGGGCTCGATGGATCGCTGCGTCGTATGCCGCCAGCCGAGCGCGGGCGCGGCTGTCGGCGAGCTCATTGAAGGCTGTCCAGGCATCGCGCTCGGTCTGTGACGTGCGCTCTGAGGCGTCGGGCGCCTCCCACATCGCGACTGCGGTCGCCTCGGCGCTGATCCATACGCTCCCGGCGCCGACGCGCTGGTCGAACAGGGCCCCGGCGAACTCGCCCGCCAGTTGCGGATAGCGCTCGTCCAGCAGGAACGCCCAGGCGGGATCGCGCGCGAACGCGCTGGCCACCGTTTCGGTCACGGCCCGACGGTCGCCTGCAAGCGCGCGGCGAATCTCGGCGGGAATGTTCTGCCGTGCCGTCAACGGGACGACGTGCTTGGACGGGCATGCATCGTCCCTGCTTATACACGGTGGTAATGGTCGCCGCGAGCGAGGGTGAATTGGTAGGGACGGGATCGAATTAACTGGTGTGTTTGCCTTCGGTCCTGCGTTTGTATGTGGCCTTGTTCTGGCAATTGGGTAAGGGGCTTCAGACGGATCACCACCCAACAGCCGAGTCGCGGAGGAACGCGTGGACGATATGAGCGTCGAGCGGATGCGGATCGTGCATGTGTGCACGTCGATCGGCCGGCCCGCAGACGGGCGCGTCGGGTGAAGGCGCTTGCCATCACCCGCTTCGGCGGCCCCGAGGTGCTCGAGTCGGTCGAGCTGCCCGTGCCCGAGCCTGGCGATGGCGAGGTGACGATCGATGTCGCCTACGCCGGCGCCAACTACGCGGAGGTGCTCTACCGGCGCGGCGTCGTCGACGTGCCGCTTCCGTTCGTGCCGGGGATCGAGGTGTCCGGGCGCATCCGGGCGCTGGGTCCCGGGGTGCGCGAACTGCAGATCGGCGAACCGGTCGCGGCGCTCGCAATCGTCGCGGGCGGAGGCTACGCGGAGGTCGTGCGAACGACCGCGATGCTCGTGTCGCGCTTGCCCGACGGCGCTGACAGCGAGCTCATGGCGCTTGCATCTGGAATCCCGTCGAACACGACGACGGCGTTCATCGCGCTGGACCACGTTGCACGCCTGCGAAAGGGCGAGACCGTGCTCGTACACGCGGCCGCCGGCGGTGTCGGCAGCCAGCTCGGACAGGTGGCGAGGCTGCTCGGAGCCTCGCGCGTGACCGGTGTCGTCGGCAGCCCGGAGAAGCGTGAGGTCGCACAAGGGTTCGGCTATGACGAGGTGATCGTCGGAAGCGTTACGGCTGAGAGCTCTCCGCAGGGCGGCTTTGACGTAATCCTCGACATGGTGGGGGGCGCGGCCCGCGAGCAGAGTCTCGAGTCGCTTGCGATGGGCGGCCGTATGGTCGTCATGGGGAACGCCTCCGCTGGCGAGGATGTGCGGCTCTCGGCGAACGAGCTGTGGCTCTCAGGCAAGGGAGTGCTGGGCTTCAATCTGGCCGCGCTGAGCGCTGCCCACCCCGACGCCGTGCGCCGGGCGCTCAATCGCGCGGTGCAGTCGGTCCTGGAGGGTCGTGTCAGAGTTGAGATCTCCGATGTGCTGCCTCTTTCAGACGCGGCTCGCGCGCACGAGCGGATCGAATCTCGGGCGAGCACCGGCAAGCTCGTGCTCGACGTCGCCGGAGGTCACTGAGTCGCGTCCAGCGCCGGCCGGCACGTGCGCGTGTTCTCGCGTGCGGATCACGTGCGGGCCATGTCCGCGGCGCGAGCGTTCAGCGCCTGGACACGCTCGCGCAGCGCGCGCTGCTCCTGATCGTCGATCCAGCTGCGGTCGACTCCGCCGGTGACATGGAACTCCGCCTGACGGTGGTCGTCGATCGCCTGCACCGCGATCTGGACGGCGGCATAGTCGACGGCGACGGCCATCGGCTCTTCGACGACCTGCGCGGTTCCGTGAGCCGTGAATGCGATGTCGCCCTCGGCGAGGAAGAGCAGCGCGACGGCTGGCTGATCGCGCAGCCGCGCCAGCGATCCGCGAGTGCGCCGGAGGCTCAACAGAATTGTGCGGCCGTCGGCGCGGACGGGAGCCGAGACGGGGATCACGTGCGGGTGAGGGCTGCTCGTGGCGAGCATCGCGACCGTTTTTCCCGGCCAGCTGGGCAGCTCGTCGAGCTGTGCATGCGGCGGCTTGACCGCAGCGGGTTTGCTCATCTCAGCCACTTCGACATGAACACACGGGGTGCGGGGTCCGGTTGCGGATCGTCGTCGCGGCTGTAACCGAGCTGCTCATAGATGCGCAGGTTGCGGCTCATCGCCCGGTGCGTGCAAAGGCGCAGGCGCGGCAGATCCGCGGCACGCGCCTGAGCCTCGGCGAACGCGAGCAGCGCTCGTCCTATTCCTTCGCTGTGGCGCACCGGGTCGACCGCGACGTTCTCGACCATCATGCAGTCCCGGTGCGCGACGAGCACGATCGCCCCCAGGAGGCTGCCTTCTCGTGCGACGAACACCTCGCCTCGGGCAATCGCCGAGCGATGGTCGGCGTCGAGCGGCATCGGGCGCACGCCGATGCTGTGGAGGTACGGCGTGTAGGCCCGCTGCACGAGCGCCTCGATCGCCGCGGCGTCCGCTGGCTCTGCGGCAGCGATCCGCGTGCGGTCGCGAGACGTCGCGTGCTGCTCGCGTTCGGTGATGGTTGTGCTGGTCATCGCTGCGGCGGCGGTCGCTTTCAGCTGGCTACGGTATCGAGGGTTGCAGTCTCAGGATCCGCGCGAGGGGATCGGGCAGCCACCAGTTCCATCGTCCGAACAGCGCGACCGCGGCCGGAACGAGCAGCGCCCGGATAACAGTCGCGTCGATCAGGATGCCGGCTGCCAGCCCGGTCGCGAACATTTTCAGGTCGACGTTTGGACCGGAGGCCATGGAGACGAAGGCCAAGAACAGGATCAGCGCGGCGCTCGTGACGAGCCGGCCGGTCCGGCCGACGCCGCCGATCACAGCGGCGCGGGTCGATCCGCTCCTGTCGTACTCCTCGCGGATCCGGGAGAGGATGAACACCTCGTAGTCCATCGAGAGCCCGAACAGGAAAGCGAAGATCATCAGCGGCATCCATGCTGGGACAGCGCCGCTGGCGTCGACTCCCCACAAGGCGTGCGAGCCGTACCCCTTCTGCCAGATGAGGGTCAGCGCGCCCCATGCGGCGCCGACGCTGAGCACGTTGAGCAGCACCGCCTTGATCGGCAGGATCACAGACCGGAACGCGCGCGCGAGCAGGATCAGCGTGATCACGGCGATCAGAGCGATCATCAGCGGAAAGTTGCCGTACACGGCATGGATGAAGTCCTGGTTCTGGGCCATCACGCCGCCGACCTGCGCGTCCGCGGGCACCAGGCGGTGCGCGGTGTCGCGAACGTCTGCGAGCGCTTCGCGTCCGGCTTGCGAGGAGTCGTCGCGAAGGGGGATCACGTCGAGCACGGCGCTTTCTCCGCGGCGCCATTGCGGACCGCCGGGGGCGCTGGCCCCATGGACGCCCCTCACGCCGGCGAGCGCCGTGGCGAGTCCGGAAGCGCTGCTCTCTCTGCTCAGCACCTCAATCGGGGTCAGCGCACCAGCGCCGACGCCCGCGCGCTCCAGCGCCTTCAACCCGCTCTTCGCGTCTCCCTTGTGCGCAATGGTGTCCGGGTTGCCGGCGCCGGCGCCAAGGTGGAGGCTCGTTGCGGCGATGAGCAGCGCGAGCAGCACCCCGACGGCGACCGTCGCGCTGATCCAGCGACGCTCAACGACGAGCTGCGCCCAGCGGGTCCAGGCACGGCTGGCGCTTCTGTCGCTGCGGCGGTGGGGCCAGTCGAGCCGGGGCCCGTACTTCGCGAGCACGACGGGGAGCAGCGTCAGCGACGAGGCGACGCTGACCAGCGGGATGAGCATTCCGCCGTAGCCGACGCTGCGCAGGAACGGGACGGGCAGCGCGACCAATGCAAGCAGCCCGATCGCGACGGTGCTGCCGCTGAACAGGACGGCGCGACCGGCGCTGGTCATGGCCGCGACGACCGCCTCCTCCCCTTCGACCCCATTGGCGTGCTCCTCCCGCCAGCGGACGACGATGAGCAGGGAGTAGTCAATCGCGACGCCGAGCCCGATCAGCGCGATCAGGAACTCGACGAGCGCTGAAACCTGGGTGACGCCGGTCAGCGCCCAGACGGCGAGGAAGCACGTCGTGATCGAGACGAGCGCGATCAGAAGCGGGGCGAACGCGAGCAGCGAGGCGAACACGAAGCTGAGCACCAGCAGCGAGCCGACGCCACCAAGCAGCGCCTCGGCCGCCACCCCGGGACCGTTGCTCGAGCCGCCACTGCTCTGCAGCGCCTGAAGGCCGGTCAGGTGCACCGGTGCACCGGCGACCGTCAGGCCTTTCAGCGCGGACTCGGCGGCTTTCTCGGCTTTCGGGGTCTGCCCGAAGCTCTCGGTCTCCGGTCGCGGGTAGGCGAGCACGAACGTGGTGCGGCGGTCGGTCGAGAGGAACGCGGGGTCGTGGCCGTCGAGGTACGACGCGATCCGGGAGGAGGGCAGCACACGGTGAAGCCGTGCAACGAGGGTCGCCAGGCCCGCCTGGGCCTGGCTAGAGTCGACGTCGACCGCGGCCGGCAGCGTCACGACTGGGACGATCGGCGGGGTATTGCCGCCCGTCTTGAACCTGTCCGTGATCGCCTGGTTGGTCTTGAACCCCTCGCGTCCGGGGACCGAGAATTCCTGTGAGAGCGCTTTGCTCGCGGGACCGGCGGCGCCCATCCCGGCCAGCGTGAGAATCGCCCATGTGGCGGCTACGAGACGCTTGTGCGCGAGTACCCAGCGGGTCGTGGCTTGCATAGTGGGAGGTCTCCTGTTCGGCGTTTGCTGTGGGGGCGGATCGCCGCCTTTTCTTTAAGACGAATGAGACGCACGAAAATCGACATGCATGGGAACTCGCCGTCGCTGGGCATCGATCGGCGTCGGTCGTTGCGCGCCGCCGCAAGCGCACGCCGGGAACGGGGGTGAGGCGATCGGCGCGAGCGCGCCTGCGTGTTACCGTCTCGGCTGTCGATTTAGGGGTTGCCCATTCGTCTTAAAGGGGCACAGTCCCTAACACAGGAGGTAATCGATGAAGTACATGATGCTGATCTACCAAGGTGACACGCCCACCCCGCCCTCGCAGGAGTGGGACCAACTTCCCGACGAGGAGAAGGCCGCCGTCTACGCCGACTACAAGGCGCTCAACGAGACCTCCGGCGTGACGCCCGGAATGCAGATGCAGCCGCCCGAGACGGCCACGACCGTGCGCGTGAAGGACGCCGAGACACTCACCACAGACGGCCCGTTCGTCGAGCTCAAGGAGGCAGTCGGCGGCTACCTGCATTTTGAGGCGGACGACCTCGACGCGGCGATCGAGCTTGCCTCCAAGATCCCCGCGGCGCGGATGGGCGGCGCGATCGAGGTGCGTCCGATCGTCGAGTGGTAAGCAGCTTCGAGCAGACCTTTCGGCAGGAGTGGGGACGCGTCCTAGCTGCGATGATCGGCTTCCTCGGCGACTTCGATCTCGCCGAGGAAGCCGCGCAGCAAGCGTTCGCGATCGCCGCCGAGCGCTGGCCGAAAGAAGGCGTCCCGACGAGCCCGGCTGGCTGGCTGATCGCCACTGCCCGCCGCCGAGCGATCGACCGCGCGCGGCGCGAGCGGACGCTGGCCGCGAAGACCGAACTGCTCGAGGCGCCCGAACCGACGGATGACGTCATGGAAGAGCTGAGCGAAACGAGCTTCTCCGACGAGCGTCTGGAGCTCGTGTTCACCTGTTGCCATCCGGCGCTCGCGACGGAGGCGCAGGTCGCTCTCACGCTGCGCACGCTCGGTGGCTTGACCACGAGCGAGATCGCGCGCGCGTTTCTCGTGCCCGAGCCGACGATGGCGCAGCGGCTGGTCCGCGCCAAGCACAAGATCAAGGCCGCGGGCATTCCCTTCCGGATCCCGCCAGACCATCTGCTGCCCGACCGCCTCGCCGCGGTCCTCGCGGTCGTCTATCTGATCTTCAACGAGGGCTACGGGGGGCGCAGCGAGCTGACTGGCGAGGCGATCCGGCTGGGCGGCGCGCTGGTGGAACTGATGCCGGATGAGCCTGAGGTGTACGGGCTTCTGGCGATGATGCTGCTGCTGCACGCGCGAGCGGCGGCTCGTTTCCAGGACGGAGAGCTCGTCCTGCTCGTCGACCAGGACAGCTCGCTTTGGGATCGCCAGCTGATCGAGCAAGGGCGTGCGGCGCTTGATCGCGGCCTGGCCTTGCACGGACATGGGCCCTACGTGCTGCAGGCGGCGATCGCGTCCCTGCACGCCGATCAACCGCGGCCATGGGGACAGATCGCGGCGCTCTACGAGCGGCTCGCGCGCGTGACGAGCTCCCCCGTGGTCCAGCTGGGCTACGCCGTGGCGATCGCCGAGGTCGAGGGGCCCGAGGCGGCGCTCGAGATCGTCGACGGGCTTGCTCTCGAGGACTACCACTATCTCCACGCGACCCGCGGGGAGCTGCTGCGACGGCTCGGCCGCACGGTCGAGGCCCGCGAAGCGCTCGAGCGCGCACTCGCGATCGCGCACGATCCCACCGAGCGGCGATTTCTCAGCCGCCGCCTCGGAGAGCTCGCACAGGGCGGGGCCGAGCGGGAGTGAGACGTCACGCTCGACGACCGTGCGACACCGCGGGCCGGCGACATGTCTTGTCTGCTCAGCGCTCGGCGAGCGGCTGGTGGGAGTGGGCGCCCGACGTTGACTTGGCCAGCGGATGAATCTAGATTGCCGATTGGACCGGGGACCCCGACCATTTCTATGAAGAAAACGCAAACCAATCTGCCCTCGTAAACCGGCCGACGTCGGCTTTCCGACGAGTCTGCTCATACAGATCGACCGCTCTCGGCCGCCGGGCGTGCGAGTGCAGCTTGAAGACGCGCTGCGCAACGCGGTTCAACAGTCGCGGCTGCCGCCCGGTGGGAAGCTTCCGCCATCGAGGACGCTGGCCGTCGAGTTGGGAATCGCTCGATCGGTGGTCGTCGAGGCATACGCTCAGCTCTCCGCGGAGGGCTATCTGGAGGCGCTGCAGGGCGCGGGCACGAGGGTCCGACCCAACGGGATGCCCGCCGGCAACCGCTCGCCGGCGGTCGCGCACTCGGCCCTGAACATGGCCTTCACCACGGGACTGCCGGACCCGGCGTTCTTCCCGCGCAAGGAATGGCTTCGCGCCTACCGCGCCGCCGTCGACGAATCGTCCGACAGGGCGCTCGGGTTTCCTGAGCCCCAGGGACGTGTCGAGCTGCGCGTCGCGCTGGCCGACTACCTCGCACGAGTTCGCTCGGTCCGCTGCTCGCCGGAGCGGCTGGTGATCTGCAGCGGGATCTCACAAGCCCTGATGGTTGTCTGCCACGCGCTTGACGATCGCGGCGCCAAGCGGATCGCCGTCGAAGATCCATGCTTTGCGCTGCATCGCCGGCTGATCGAGGCATGCGGATTGCAGCCGGTGCCGGTGCCGGTCGACGAGCACGGGCTCGTGGTCTCGCAGATCCCTGATGCCGGGGCCAGCGCGGTGCTGGTGGCGCCCGCTCACTCCTACCCGAGCGGAGCGGTTCTTTCCCCGGCCCGCCGGGTCGAGCTGGCCGAGTGGGCGACGAAGCAAGACGCGCTGGTCATCGAGGACGACTACGACGCGGAGTTCCGCTTTGACAGGACGCCCGTCGGCGCACTGCAGGGTCTGGCGCCGGAGAACGTCGTGTACGCCGGGAGTGTCAGCAAGGTGCTGAACCCGTCGCTGCGGCTTGGCTGGATGGCTGCGCCGCAAGGCCTGGTGCACGACCTGATCGGCGCGAAGTTCCTCTACGACGTGGCAACCGAGTCGTTGGGCCAGCTCGCACTCGCCAAGTTCATCGAGTCAGGCTCGCTCGCCCGGCACATCCGGCGCGTCAGGCCGCGCTACCGGGCGCGGCGCGACCGCCTGCTGCTGGCTCTGGCGACGCGCGCGCCTGAGCTCAAACCGCTCGGCGCCGTGGCAGGGCTGCACCTGTTCGTGGCGCTGCCGCGGGGCGTGCGTGAGCGCGACGTGATCCTCGCCGCAAAAGAGGACGGCCTGCGCGTCGAGGGCGCGGCACGCCACTGGGCGCAGCCCACGCTGGCCCCGCCGGCCGTGCTGATCGGATACGGCGCGCTGCGCGAGAGCACGCTAGAGGCCGACGTCGCGGCGCTCGTCAGCGCGATCTACGGCGCCGCCGCGCCCACGGGCAACGGGACCGAGCGAGCGAGCCGCAGCTAGAGGAAGCGACGTTTGAGCTCCTCGAAGAACGCCTTGCACAGCTTCTTGAAATCGTCCTCGGTGAGCTTGATCGTGTCGCCGACGTCGATCCCGAGCACGCTCTGCTCGGGCGGCAGTTTGATCTGTTTGTCCGAGCGCATGACGCCCTTGTGATCGAGCAGCGAGTCGACGATCAGCCGCAGCTCGTTCAGCGGGTTTCCGTCCTTTCCCTCATAGTCCTTTCCGGAGAGCCGGTGCACGTACCGGCGGTCCAGGACGAGCGCCATGTTGTTGAAGAAGTCGGATTCGAACGCGTCGAGCGCTGCCTTGGTGCTCTTGTCGGGCTTGTCGCCGACGGCGGCGTCGACGAGCCCCCGATATGACGTGAGCTGGCGCTGGATGGCCTTTTTGCCGTTGTCGAACTCCTCTTTTGTGTAGTTCTTTCGGCCGAGCATATTTGTCCTTTCGTCTAACTGGATCGTTGTGGAGGCGCTTGCGCGCAGCAGTGTTTGCCATGGCGGCGCATGAGCGGGGAACCTACTTGGCGAGGGTCGCCTGACAGAGGCCGTCTGAGCCGATGTTCAGGCCGATGTTGTTGATGTTGTAGAGATGCTCGCTGGAGACGACCCACACGATGTCGCAGATTTCACGCTCGTCGTAGTGCTTTGAGAGCTCGGCAAACGTGATGTGACTGACGCTCTTCTCGCGCGCCAGCTCCGTGGCGTAGTCGAGCGCAGCTCGCTGGCGGGCACTGAACACGGGGCTCGTGTCGTAACGTGGCAGCTCATCGACCAGCTTGGCCAGTTCTTGGCCTGCCTCTTTGAGGATTCCCGCCTTGTTTGAGTCCATGCAGAAGTGGCAGCCGTTGACGGTGGCGACCTGCTCGCGGAGCAGCTTCACAGTGCTCTGCGGGATCTGAAGCTTCTTGTCGAGGCTGCCGATCTTGCCGTAGAAGCGGGTGAAGGCCGTCGGCATCCGGGCGCAGAAAACGCTCAGCGGCGAGAAGACTTTGCCGAACTGGCGCTTGGAGTAGGCGTACCCCATTTTCAAGAACAAGCCTCTGGGCTTCTCGACGGGCTGCAAAAACGGAGTGCTGGCCTGCGGTTGTATGGTCGTTGACGCCATCTGATGGCTCCTTTCGGGTGATCTCGACGACGGCGGGCGGCCGGCGACGGTCTGCTCGTTTGCCTTTTAAGACGAATGGGATGGCTCAAAATCGACATTCGCCGTGACGCTCGAGCTGGGTGCCGGAGATGCAGTGCTGTTGGACTACCGCCTGCTGCACGGCACCCACCCAAACTCCGGCCCGGAGCGCCGCGACTCGCTGCTCTTCAGTTTCACGCCGGGCTGGCGAGGACTTCCCGCGGACGTGCGGGCGCACCTCCGGCGCCACCCGGCGCTGCCGAGCCGGTCCGACAGCGGCGCGCGCTCCGTCGCCTGGGCGTCGTTGCTGCCTGACTTCGAAGGGGAGCTGGCCGACCTGCCGGTGAACCGTCGCGCGCCGGCCAGCTTTGCGATCGACTCACGAGCATGACCGGGACTCGTCGGGACGAGCGCAAAACTCCCTGACGGCGGCCGAGATCAATCTCCCATAGCTATGTGACCGGCGACGCTGTGGCCGCCCGCGAATCGGCCGACTGAGGCTCTGGCGCCAAAGTGCCGCTGAGGCGAGTGCCGTGTCCGACGACGACAAGCGGCCCTTCGAAGGTGAGCACCTCACACGCCGGGTCGCCGATGTTGCTGCTGTAGACGATGACCAGCGTGTTCACGCCGGCGTAGACCGCGTTGACGTTGAACCTGAGGCCGGCGTGCAGCCGCAGACCCTCCGCCCAGTAGCGAGCGAGCGCGGGCCTGCCGCGAATGACGCCCGCGGAGCCGGGCACTATCTGAGCGGCAAGCGGCGAGGTGAAGACCACGTCCTCGGCAAAGTCGCGCAGGACGCCCTCGATGTCGTGGTCATTCCAGCGCCGCTGCCATCGCTCGGCGAACTCGACAGGATCGATGTCTTGCATGCGATCGACGTTACTAAATGGACCTCGTTGTGCGACCTCCTCAAGCGTGCACCGAGCGCCCGACGAGCCTCGCAGACCAATTAGTGAATAAATCGCAGACCAAATCCCCCCGGACGGAGCTGAGTAGGACACGACTGTGGGGCGCGCCTGGGGCGGCGCGAGGCCCTAGCCCAGCCGTCGCAGCCCGCGCCAGATTCGTGACCAAGGGCCACGCGTGGCGTCGCACACGTCAATCGGCTCGTCGTGCTCGTCGTTGTCGATGCCCGCCGAGTTGCTGACGCGCACGGCGAGGTGACAGCGCACGAAGTGCCTCTGAAGGTGCGCCTGCGTGAACCCCACGACGACGATCGGGCTGGCACGATCGGGCGGGGGGCCCCATTCGGCGAATCCGTTGTGGCCACTGTATGCCCGGGGCAGGCCGAGGGGTCCCCCAAAACGGTCGATCGCTCCGGCCTCGCCGTAGTTGGAGGTGAGGATCACGGCAGGGCGACCGGTCTGGCGATACGCGCGTGCAACCAACCGCGTGAACTGCGGCCAGCCGATCGTCTCGCCGATGTCTCCGTTGACGGCGACCACCGGGCCGGCGCTGCCCTCGGGCAGGATCGGCAGCGCGATGACCGCGGAGACGACACCGCTCAGCCCGATTGCCGCGACGAGCAGAGCCCTGCGCAGGCCGCTGCGTCCGTGCATCAGCCAGGCATCGGTGCGGATCGCACCAGCTGCCAACAGCACCGGGAACATGCCGGCCAGGTAGTAGGGCTTGCCCCCGGTCGCGAGAAAGATGACGACGAGAACCACCCAGGCACCCGCAAAGAACCGGTAAGTCCGCAACTGCAGATCGCGCGCCAAGGCGAGCAGGCCCGCGATCCAGACCGGCGCGAGGACGGGGCTGACGAG
>Ga0193750_1000095_pt1 | contig 29598 bp, 22 predicted proteins | sample L1c1metaG_FD_160569 | JGI IMG/M metagenome (GOLD analysis project Ga0193750, IMG submission 160569) | Soil microbial communities from a riparian zone of the East river system, Colorado, United States - L1c1 | ecosystem: Environmental > Terrestrial > Soil > Riparian zone | place: USA: East River... | reverse complement strand
CTCGACCAAGCCAATCCCCGGGATGGCGTCCTTTCCACTGACTATCACAGTGTAGGCACCCGGCGCCAAGCTCTGTGCAATGGCTGATTCCAATGGATTGGCCGGCGCAAGTCCGTTGGCCTCTACTACCAAGTGGTTTACATCGGACTGCCAGTTGTCATTGGTTCCGACGAGAGCGCCGGAAGAGTTATACACGCTGAGAACCGGATCCCTGAGCACGTCGGAAAGCCCGAAGCCGCTGAGCGATGGTCCTAGCGCCCGAAGCACCATACTCTTGCGCTGGGTCCCTGTAACGATAAAGCCACCGATCAGAACGTTGTCACCGCCCGAAACGAGCCCCCGAGTAGAGAGGTTAAGCACTTCAGACTTCACTGTTGGGAACTTCGTATTTTCCAAGTGAACCGGAATTGCGTTAAAGGCCACAAGGCACCCCGGCAAGCTCGGGTATTGGTAGCGAAAGATCGTCCGAGCTGCGGCGGTCAGGCCGATCAACTGCGCGAAGCTTCGGGTTTGAACGCCGTTGGTAAATGTAAAGTCGATGAGGTAGTTGAGCGGCGCGTCCTCATAGACACTACCGCAATATGGGCACCACAGGCTTTGCCCCAGCTGAAAGTTCCACACCTCGGTGGCGGTTCTTGCATTCAAATCCAATTTATATTTACGAGGGCTCGAATAGTCGCGTTCCTCTCCCTTTGGCGTCTGAAAGATGCTGTTTTGTCCGTTATCAAACACGAGAATATTCTGATCATAGGTAACGGAGATGGCGTGTTGCCCGATCGGTGGCAGGGAGCCAGGCGGAAGCGTAAGCGCAAATCTCCTCAAAGACGGAAATTGGTACCACTTTTTCGTCGGATCTCCCAGGATCCATTTGATCGCCTTCGTTTCATAATCGAGGCATATAAGGAAATTTTCCCGGCTCGAAACGATCAGGGAGTCATCCGCGCGATTATAGGTAACGCTGTTGGCATGGAACCAATCGGTCGGCCTCCCATAAACGAACTGGCTGGGATCGTCTCCGCCAGCTCTCATGGCTGCGCTGATAATGTCGGCCAAGTTCCAAGTCTTCAAAACGTGGCCCGAATGAGCGTCCACTTCGATGTTCACTGATTCGAAGTAGGTTGCGGTATCCGCCTCCAGGATAATTCCAACTTTGCCACGGTCGATGTTGTGGTTGAAATTAACAATTCCGAGAGTGCTGTAATCGCCAAGGAGAGTGACAGCGCCATCGAGTTCGATTCGAAATAATCGGGGGCCACGAGCCAAATAAGCTGCGTTGTCAAAGAAAGTGGCAGTACCGCTTCCGACGCCAGCCGTGCCCACCCACCGCAATGCGCCGTCCGTATCGATGATGACAGGTGAGAAAATGCTGCAACCGCCTTTAACCACGACGTAATCGTAACTCAACTGAGTGCTGTTCGCCCTGGGTTGAAGCTTGGTCGGATTGTCGTAGCCGCAGGGATCATCGAAAGTGGCGGTCGTGATCGAGGTGACAGCTTGTTTTGAAGAACCATCCAGAAAGCGATAAGTCAGTCTAACGGTATTTGCATATCCAGCATAAAGTCCGTAGACAGGCAAAGTCACCGTCGTTGCTGGTGGCGGTTGTTCAAATCCACGGCTCACAAGGTAGTCGTTGGAATATGTGCCTGACAATGGCCGGGTGACGGAGGCCGGTTTCGGGTCGATCACGAATTGAATGCTCTTCAGAACGGCTGTATTGCTGACGTTTAGGGTCAAGTTACTGATAAAAGGGGTAGCACCTGCCGTGTGACCGGAGATTGTTATCGTCGTGCCATCTGCCTGAGTTGCTCCGGCCAGATCGGTGAACACCATGATGACGGCGCCGATGATGCTTATGAAGCATGCTTTCATAAGGCATTAATTTTTCTTGCGACCGTTCTTCGTGAAAGAGTGCTCGAGCACGAGGATACCCTTCGAGTCCAGCAAAAGGTACGAATTAGGGGAGGGTGTAGACTTCAGCTAAAGCAACCCCTGTGGAGCCATTGGCTCCGCGCACGACGGCAGTATATGCTCCAGCGGGCAGGTGCAGCACTAGTGCCGATTCAAACGCGCTCGGCGGCGTGAGGCCATTCTTCTGGACGAGAATGGCGTTAGGATCGGATTCCCAGTTGTCGTTGCTCGCGATAACAGAGCCACTCGAATCGTAGATTGTCAGTGTCGGATCGCTCAGCACTCCGTTCACACCATAAGCAGCTAGCGATGGGCCAAGGGCGCGCACTACCAACGTCGCGCTGCCCACATCTCCAACGATAAATCCACTGACAAGTACATTATCCCCGGTGCCGACCGAACCGCGGGTGCTCATGTTCACAAACTTAGATGTGGTCAGTGGCAGGAGATTGTAAATCTCGACCAAGCCAATCCCCGCGGTGGCGTCCTTTCCAGTGACTATCACAGTGTAGGCACCGGGCGACAATGTCCGTACTTGAGCCGCTTCCAATGGATTGGCCGGCGCGAGCCCGTAGGCCTCTACTACAGCGTGGTTTACATCGGACTGCCAGTCGTCATTGGTTCCGACGAGATTACCGGAAGAGTCATACACGCTGAGAACCGGATCGGCGAGCACGGGGGACAGCCCGAAGCCGCTCAACGATGGCCCCAGCGCCCGAACCACCATGGGCTTGGGCTCGGTCCCGCTAACAATAAAGCCACCGATCAGAACGTCACCAGCGCCCGAAACCAGTCCCCTAGTAGAAAGGTTGAGCGCCTGAGGTCCAATTGCTGGAAACTTGCTACTTTCCAAATGAATGGGGATGGAATTATATGCCGTATTACAGCCATTGGTCGGGTACTGATAGTAAAAAATCTGTTCACCGGCGGCGTCCAGGCCCAGGAGTTGTGCATAGTTGGGAGGGGGCAACGTGCCATTCACAAACGCATAATCTACCACGTAATTGAGTGGGGCATCCTCGTAGACGCTGCCACAGAACGGACTGAGAATGCTTTGACCCTGCGGATAATTCCAGGTTTCGGTAGCGACGTTTGCCGTCACGTCAATGGTGTACTTACGGGGGCTGGCAAACCTGGGGTTCGCGCCGGGAGGCGTCTGGAACAGACTGGTTTGACCATTGTCAAAAACCAATAAACTTTGATCGTATGTAATCGAGGGGGCGTGTTGACCAATCGGTGGCTCGCTGCCAGGCGCGAGCATAAGCGCGAATCTTCTCAGAGACGGATATTGTTGGTACCACTTTTTGGTTGGATCGCCGAAAATCCATTTGATAGCAGCTGTATCATAATCGAGACATATGACGAAGTTCTCGCGGCTTGAAACGACCAAAGAGTTGTCGGCCCGGTTATATGCGGTGCCGTTGTTATGGAACCAATCGGTCGGAGTTGGGAAGACAAATCCGTTCGGATCGTCACCGCCAGCAGTCATTGCTGCGCTGATGATGTTAGCCATGTTAAACGTCTTCAGCACGTGACCGTCTATGCTGTCAACTTCCCAGATTGTGGATTCGAAGTAGGAGGTGGTATCCGGCTCAAGGAGTAGTCCTGTTTTGCCCGTATCGATATTATGATGGAAGTGTTCCGCGCCGCGACTGCTATAGTCTGCCACCACGAGGACCGTTCCATCGAGCTCGATGCGAACCAACTGGGTGTGTTGCGTCACGTACACCGCGTTATCGAAGAAGGTGGAAGCGGCGAAAAGAGCGTTCATCGTGGGTAGTGGGCTTACCCAGCGCAATGCTCCATCAGAGTCGAGAATGATAGGTGAGTAGTCACCGCAAGCAGACCTGTCAAAGATATAATCATAACTCAAGCTAGTGCTGTTTGTCCTGGGTTGAAGCTTGGTCGGATTGTTATAGCCGCAGCCTTGATCATCGAAAAAGGCGGTGGTGACCGAGGTGATGTCTTGCTTTGAAGAACCATCCATAAACCGATAAGTCAGTGTAACGGTATTCGTGTATCCAGCGTAAAGTCCGTAGACGGGCAAAATAACCTCTGGCGGATGTTCAAACCCTCGGCCTACAAGGTACAGATTTGAATAAGTGCCTGACAGCGGACGTGCGAAGGAGCCCGGTTTGGGTTCGATCACGAATTGAATACTGTTCAAAACCGTCGTGTTGCTGACCTCCAGGGTCAATTTACTGATGAAAGGGGTTGCTCCTGGCGTGTGCCCGGTGATTGTTATCGTAGTATCATCTGCCTGACTGGCGCTGGCCAGTTGGGACAGGATCATAAGGACGGCGCCAATAACGATTATTGAGCATCTTTTCATAGACGGTAATTTCATAGTTTATTAAGAAAAGTGCCCGAGGGTGTCAGATTAGGGCCGTTCGTGTCTAGCAAAAACTTCAATGGAACGCATTTTTTACGGATTCTCGAATTCAGACGCCGCGGTGGGCCATCCCGGCGTGAGTAATCGGGAACACCCCATCAAATATTCGCGAAACCGGCAAACGTCGTGAATCGACAATGATTCACACGAGTATTAGGCTTCGGCCCGATTTCGCGAGATGACAGCCAAGGACAAACTCGGAGGCTCCAGCCTAATAGAAACGATTTCACCGTCTTTGCCGACGGGCTCGCCTCGATTTTCGCTTCACGTAGCAACAGGTATTCTTTGCTTCGTTCTTGCGCTTCTCTTTTACTACGCGGCCGTTCTTCGCATTGACTTCGAGCGGACGTACTTCCTTGAGCTCTATCCGTATCCGGATGCGGTGGAATATTTCGAGCAGGCTAACTCAATCTTGAAAGATGGCGCGCCGACGATTCAGATCGGCTACGACAAATTACCCTCCCGCTACCCGCCGGGCTATCCAGTCTTGATGATCCCCTGGCTCAGATTTCTGTCCCACAACGGGATTTTGGCCCCGTTTAGAACAAATCAGACGATCGGCCTGTTGCTGTTGGCGGGTAGCTTCACGCTCTATTTGGCGATCGGAAGGCCGCTCGCTGCAGGATTGGCAACCCTGTTAGTCGCAACTCAACCCGCGTTCATTACATTTAGCCGATCATCAATGAGTGATCTCAGCAGTGGAGCTGTCGCAGTGCTGGCCTTTGCCCTGGTCTACTTGGGACTCGCCTCGCGCCGCCGATTGCTGATTTACTGCGCCGCTATTGTTCTCGGACTGTCTTTGTGTATACGGCCTCAGTTAGTGTTCTTCGCGCCATTGTTATTAGCTATGGCTCTCTTTCCGGCTAATGCGCCTTGGACGAGGTGGTTCATGCATTGCTGCCTTGTCCTTGGCATATTCGCCGTGGCCGCGAGCCCGTACTTTATTCTGAACACTTTGGAGCTTGGCCATCCGTTAAAGACTGGTTACGAATTCTGGATACCGGCGTTGGGGAACAAGCAAGGTGCTTTTTCCTTCCACAATGTTCCTCGTCAAGTGGGCATGATCTGGTCTGAGATTACCGGCAGTCGGGATCGTTTTGGCGTAGCGAACCTTTTTGGCACGGGTACTTACGCAGTGCCAGCTTTTGTTTCTCTCTGTCTCCTTGGTCTGGCCTTCGTCCGAATGCGGCGATTTGAAATTAGCGCATTCTTAGCGGGAATTGTTTACTTTGTGGCGACCGCAACTCTCACCTACATAGAAGTCAGGTTCTATATCCCTATTTTTTTTCTCTTGGTTGCGCTCGCTGTTTTACCTGCGGAGTGGGCAGTCGGCGAAGTTCTCAAGATGCGTTTTTCGATCTCAACGCTTGGGGTGCTGATGATATTCCTGCTCACTTGTATTGGCTATCCATCACAATCTGGTCTTGAACCGCAGAGGAATCGATCCCAAGGCTGGGACGCTCTTCATTATGCAAATGGCACGGGAGCGTCGCCCCGGTACGAGGCGCAGAAGGAATTCCTTCACACCTTCGGATACGAACCTGGTATCGTTTTGTCCGACATCGAGCCTCCGTACTTAAACGCGTTGTTGCCGAAGCCATTCGTGGCCGCTCCGATTGACGACCAACATAGCTACCGTTTCAGCCAGCTCTGGCATTATGGGAAAGTCGAAGCGATCCGGCTAGTCCAAAGTGGCCTCGATCACGCGACTCCTGTGTACGCTCTTCTTGTACCTTCAATAGATGACGATCGGGCCGTTCAGCGCCTGCCGTCGATCCAAGGGTACAGTTGGAAACGGAGCGAGAAATCCAATTCAAGAGCTGTAATCATGACATTGACAAAGGATACAGCTGCTCCGACCCTGGACTCTCCGTCTCGCTCGGTGGAAATGCCGAATAAAGCTGTCGGTACTCATCTCTTGTTACAATGAGCAATTGGCAATTGAAGCTGCGGTTTAAGCAGTTCGCTCGCCGTCGGTCGAACACGTCGAGATTATTTTCGTGGAACGTTTAAGACACCGACTTAGAGGGGTATGACCCGAGAGAACGTCCCATCCTTCTTTCACCAATTCCAGAGGATCGTGCGACATAGTATTTTGCTTGCGCTCTTAAGCGGCTGACCTCATCACGTGGTTTACTCCTGGCACATAGTTGAAAGAAGGCGAAAGATTGCCTAAAAAGACGGATTCCGGGCCTCCCACGCGATCGTTAAGGATGAACTGTTTTCGCTAATCGGGCGCTTTTCTGGCTGTGAAACATCGAAGGATTCTGGAGGAAATCGGGTTCGCGCTACTGTGCCTGGCGCTCCCGCTCGCTTTTTTCCATGAGGTCACCTTCCATCGCACTGCCACTTTCCTCCACGGCTTCGATAACACATATCAATATTACCCATGGATGCATAAGCTGGCGGACGACTGGCGCCGTCTTAGCGCTCCGCTTTGGGATTTTTCAGTCGAAGCCGGTTTCCCGTTTGCAGGCGAAATACAAACCGGCGCCTTCTATCCGGTAAACATTCTCTACGTCTGGCTCTGCGGCATACCGTTACCACTCAAGCTGGACTTCCTGATCCTGCTTCACTTTGCGGGGGGAATGTGGGGTATGACGTTGTTTCTGCGCCAGCGTGGGATCAATCGCTGTGCGAGCTTATTTGGCGGCGCGGTCTTCTTCTTGGTTGGGCCCGTCGCGGCGCAGGCGGCTGCTCAGGCAAATATCTTCGCTGGAATGGCCTATCTACCATGGGTGCTTTATTTTTTTGAGAGCGCAATTTCTAGTGATAGACCGGTGTTACGGAACACACCAGCCGCTTTGTGTGGCTTAACATTAGCGTTCTCACTGCTGGCAGGTCATCCCCAGCCATTTATCCATAACGGCGTAATGCTTGTAATGTTTGCCATTTATCTGTTCGTGGAACGAGGGACCAACACCGGGCTCTGGAAGAGCTCTTTGCTCCATTTCTTGGCCATATTCGCAAGTGTGGCCACCGTCTGCTTTCTCTTTACTTTTGTCCAACTTGCCGCAGGCCAGGAATACTTCGCCAGAGCTTATCGTTGGGTCGGCCTGCCCAACCCGATCAAGGCTTTGGAGGTCGTTCCTTTTGCCGCCTATAACCTTTATAAACTTTCGCCTCCGGGATTGCTTAGCATCTTCAATCTTCGTTTCGCGCCGTGGCCCGTTGGAACACTCTTTCTGACTATTACGGCCCTGGTGTGCGCGTGCTTGGGAATGGGTTTTCCGGGACGCTTTCGCTGGTTTGCGGTAATAATTGCCGCCTTCGCACTAGTAGTAGCCCTCGCGAATAACACACCGATTGGCTCTTTGATCTATTACGTGCCCGTTTTGAACCGTGTGCGGGAACCACTCCGGATTGTTTATCTCTACCAATTTTGCGTGGCAACGTTGGCGGGCGCCGGGCTCCACGTTGCCACGAAAGCTATCCCCCGATGGCGTTCGCGCGCGGTTCTTTCTCTGACCGTCATCACAGTTTTCGTCTTCGAAGCTCATTGGAATGGCGCCCAGGTATTACGTTCCATAAACGACGCGATGTCCGCCAGCCAAGTTTACCGGAGAACGCCCTTGATACGCAGACTGGAAAGCGAGAATTCTTCAGGCCTCACGCCATGCCGCATCCTCGCCCGCCCGAAAGAGTTGATTCCGCCGAACTCCGGCGATGTGTTCCACCTCAACACGGTGCTCGGTTATCGTTCAAGCATGCTCATTAGTTACTTTGATCTGTTGAGCAATGACTGGAGCGTTTCATCCTTGGGGCTGGACCAGCTTGGCGCGCGTTATTTTCTCACAGATGCGCCCGACGCGAGCCTTCCCGTCCTGGCTACAGAAGGAAATAAGATCTTGTACGAACGGACATCGGCTCAGCCCATCTTGCGTTTGGAGCCTGATTCGGGTGGAGTTTCCTCGGAGGGCATTAGTCAGATCGTGTGGAAAAGAAACGCGGTGAGCCTACGCGTCCAGGCAAAGGAGCCGACCCGACTCGTTTTTGCCGAAAGCGCGTTTCCCGGATGGTCCGTTCGCGTGAATGGTGCCCGCGCCGCTCTGGAGCAAAACGGACCATTTATGTCGGTACGGTTAAACGCAGGAAGCAGCGAAGTCGATTGGACTTATCGTCCCTGGTGGTTTGTGCCGGGAATGGTTGGCTGGTTAATCGGTACGCTTTTCCTACTTTCTACAGCTCTGCCGGATCGATGGCGCCACTTACCTAGATGGAAGCTTCGGAGACAGTGATGGCAAAGCCAATTGGGCAGCTTGCACAGTCTATCGGGCTCAATTCCGGACAATCGGCGGGTGAACCTCGTCAGGGCCGACCAGCAAAATCGCAAACCGGTTCCACGTCTATCTCGCGCGTGCGGGAATAATCCAGACATGAGCGAGCCGCGGGGAAGCGTTTTTTCATCAGTGCTGTCCTTTTCCTGGCGGCAACATTCTTTTCATCTCACCTAATAGGTTTCCCGAGAAATCATTGCCGGAGAAATGCAGTCCCGAAGTAGCAACGCCGACTCCGCTTCCAGCACTGGCGACTTTCGCTTTCTCAAATCCTGAGAGGTTGCCCCATTCGTAGGAGAATCCGTAATGCTGGAATCCAGCTCCAATATTTCTACAGATGTTACCTGTAACAGTACTATTTGATGGATCAATGTTGGGAGGAACGTAGGTAGCAACTATACCAGAACACTTGTTGTCGGAACGGCCATTATTGAAGCAGGAATTATTAGCTACTATAGAATTTCGACCCCCGAACACAATTCCGCTGCCTGAGTTATTGTAACATTTGTTGCCGATAATTTTTGTTCCGGGCGCATACACTTCGATGCCCTTTGGATAAAATCCGCAACCATCTCGGGCAGGCTGCCCGCCGGTAATTGAATTCCCGATTATCGTCCAATTATGTGTCCCAAAGCCAACTCCGTCATGACCCGAGAAAATCCCTGCACCGAATCCAAAGTTAGTGATTCGGTTGTGTTCCCAAACGATGTCAACTCCTCTGCCGCCTGACCCCGCTCCAATTATTTCGTTGTTTACGATCTGACCATCACTAGTCTTGCTAATATTATCAAATAACATGATTGCCCCAGTAAACACCCTGCCGTCGAGCTCTGTGCAATTCAAGTAGTTGTCTTTAACCCAGAACCTTGAGCTAGATTGAATAGATAATATGAAATGCTTTGCATTTATGAATGCGCAGTTAGAAACCATGAAGTTCGTAGAACCAGAAAAGCTTACCATGCACGATCGAAGTGCCGTGATGATATTATTGTTATCGAATGTGATGTCTCGAATTGAGAAATTAGCGCAATTGAAAAAACTCAGCATTATGGGTCCCCCGTTCCTCGGAGGGAAGCTTACCGGAATAGCTGATTTTAGAATTGTAGTAGACTTACCAGAGCCCTGAAATGAAACCTTGTTTAATGATTTGCAAGTAAGTAGGCTGGGTAAGACAAATACACCGGGAGGGAAAGATACTGTCCCACCGGTTGCCGAAGCAGCCGTTATCGCAGATCGAATCGCAGCAGTGTCATCAGTTGAGCCATCGCCGACGGCTCCGTATGTTTTGACATTAAATACTTGCCCGCCATTATCATTGACAGTGGAATTCGGCGCAGCAGTTCCCGTCGACGTCGGCGTAAACGCAATGGACGGAGTCGGAAATGGTGTCGGATTGGGCTGTTTATCAGAAGCAAGGGCCGCTGCCGACAACCAAAGTATGCTCGCTGCCAGAATCAGCTGGAGCCAATGGAAGCTCCCTGAGCCTTCAGCGTATCCAAAGCGGATATTGTTATTCACGGATCAAAGCTATTTATCTCGCGGCGCCAACAGTGAGTGAGACAGCACTGCTCAATGTTGCGTTCATTTCAAAATGATGCCCTGGCTTCTGCGCGCAAGGATCTAATTTTCCGTTCTAGGCTTCTCATGATCCCTGTATTCGCGACTAGCTCTTGCTCGCCACCACATAGACGTTTTTGCCGAACAGCCCGCCGAGCAAGCGATCCAAGGCTCTGCTTAGTGGAACGATGTAGCGGTCATAAAGGCTGATGGCGCGTGCACTCAGGTCTGCTTTCTTGCTGCCTACAATTTTGAAAGCCAGAGCGGCGAGCAAGCCCAGTGAATCCACATAACCACTTTTTTGAACCGAAAGCCCAGCGGAGCGCGTTAACCGCTCCAAATCCTTTCGGCGATAGCGCCTGTGATGTTTGACCTTTTCATCGAGGCTGGTCCACAAAAATTTAAAGGCCGGAACATAAACCAAAAGTCGGCCCGTTTCCGTTAGTTTCGCTCCCAGTTGCCGTAAAGCTGCGCCATCGTCTGCGATGTGCTCTAATACATTTAACGCGAAAACAAATTCCAACGAGTTGTCTGGTACCTCGTCTAAATCTCCAAATGTAGAGAATCCATTACGAACCAAGCAATCAGACAGATAGGGGTCTGGTTCTACGCACCTCACGTCCACCCCCTGGCTTCTGAGCAGTTTGGAAAAAGTGCCAACTCCGGCCCCGAAGTCGAGCATCGGTTGCCGCCCGCCAGCGCTCTCGAGAATCAGATCCACCAGCAGGGCGTTATAGTTAATCGCGCCATCCAAAGCCCACAAGACATCCAGGCCGGTGTAACTCAGCTGCGGATCGCTCACGTCTGTCGCCGTCGGACGTTGTATTTTACTATGGCGTAAATGGCTCTGAGCCCGTCTTTCCAATTGATCTTTTTGCCTTCCTTATACGTCCGGCCGTTGTAGGAAATGCCAACTTCATAGATTTTACAACCCCTGCGGGCGAGTTTGGCAACAATTTCAGGCTCAAAGCCGAAACGATCTTCTTCAATCTGAATCGATTTGACCACGGAGGCCTTAAAGGCTTTGTAGCCCGTTTCCATGTCGGTCAGATTGAGGTTGGTAAACATGTTGGAAAGCAGGGTCAAAAATCTGTTTCCGGCCATGTGCCAGAAAAAAAGGACCCGATGTGGTCGGCCACCCATGAACCGGGAGCCGAAGACCACATCCGCCTTGCCTGATAGAAGGGGCTCCAAAAGCAACGCGTACTCTTCGGGGTCGTATTCGAGATCTGCATCTTGCACTAGAACGATGTCGCCAGTCGCCGCTGCGAAACCACTTCGTAAAGCTGCTCCTTTGCCGCGATTAACCGGATGATAAATGATCCGGTCCACCATTGGCGTGATCGTCTCCTTCAGGATCGTTTGCGTTCCATCTTCGGAGCAATCGTCAACGAGAATGATCTCCTTGCTCTCAACCGGAGCGGAGCGAACTGCCTCGACAATCTTTTCGACCGTACTCTTCTCATTGTAGCAAGGGATGATGATGGAAACTTTCATTTTGTCAAGAAGCCACGCGGCACTTCGCTGTTCCACTGCCTTTCGCAAATAGCATTATGGAAGCATCTAATCCTCAAGCTTTTGCCGGTTACTATTGTAACTTGATCGCAACAGCATGCAACCCATTGGCGGGTTTTGCAGCCAAGCGTGCCATTCGGACCGGAAATTACAACCCGAGATCACGTGAGATTGACGCTAAAGCCCGACTTTCTCAGGACTACGGTTACGTGGAACAGGCTGCCGGACTAACCGACATAAACAGGTCGGGAACGACTACAACCCTAATCGGGTCAAGTCGGCCAAATTGCAAGCCCGAGGCGGTAGGCCGGGCAGATGCAGGTCTCGACTGAAATGAGCAATAAGTTGAGAGAGCGTGGAAGCTTCCACGCATTACGGCTAGTTCGCCGAGGATCTGCGGTACCATGGCCGCCAGAAGCCCAATCTCTCTATGAATCCAAGGTCCTAGAATTGGATCATACACGCCCAGATAGCCAACCTTACCAAGCTTATATTGTCAGTTCCGTACGTATCGCAAAGCCAACTGCTTGCTTTGGCATGGTAATTGGAATTCCTTGATCAACAAAACAGGCTTCCTTGAATAGGTTTCACAGCAGGTGCTTTCGAAGTCCGATGAGTTCTAGCATCGCTTTCATTCTCTTACTGTGACTAACATAAATGAGAACTCAAAATATCATCACATTGACCTGAGTGTGACCGTGGCAATCGTGTTCTCCGCAGTCAATGACAAGCCCTTTGAAACATTTTGCAAATAGAATGTGGTGCCGTCACGAACCCATTGACCGGTGGGTTGAGAATGACGACCAGGGCCGTGTCTGGCAAAAAGGAGACCATCGGGTGCGTCGACGCGAACTTCGACCTTGCTTGTCCCATGAGCCAGCCATGTGAGGGTAGTTTGTCCCAGTCCTTCCGAATCGGGTTGGAACGGATTGGGTTCAGCAGCAATGAGTCCCGTAGGTGGCGGCTTAACAGTGAGTGCTTCCAAATTGTTTGTCGGGAATACCGAAGCGGCTGTTGGCAGGATATTGTGCGCCTGCATCGGCATTGGATTCTCCGTCTTCTCGCAAACCATATAGACGTGGTAAGACGGCAGGATCTTGTTATCGATCAGGAAATTATCGAGCACAATCAGTGCTTTTAATAATGGCATAATCTCAGCGTCGTTCTCTTTGAAGTTACCGGCAATTTCGCTGAAGATTAAAAGCAGCAGCGTTCCGCCAACGTAGCTGAAATGCCTCATTTCAAAGCGGCTGGCAGTTAACGGTACAATTTCGCTGGCACGTATGCTTTCGGAAGGATCCGAACTGTTCATCCCATCGAGTGACAATCGGAGAGCTTCCTTTTTGATGCCCTTGAGTCTTGGCCCGCTCCGGTAACGCTCTGGAATAGCGTTAAGAAAAGCGTCAGCCAGTTCGAGATCGCGTCTTGGGAACTGCATTTGCGATGGCCCGATATACTCGTACACAACAAACAATCCTCCCGGTTTCAGTGTTTGCTTGATCTGATCAAGAAGGTGTTCAAGCTGAAAAACATGGTGTAACGCGGCATGCACGTAAACGGCGTCATACGTTCCCTTGGGCAATTTCGCGGTGTTCAGATCGGCGACTTCGTACGTCAAACCGTCTAGCCCCTCGTCCTGGGCTGCTTTTCTCGCCCCTTCAATTGCACCCTCCGCTACGTCCACGCCATGAATGAGCTGACAATAGTCGGAACGGCGTAAAACTCGCTCGATGACGCCGAAGCCACATCCAAGCGACAACGCTTTGATTGGCTTTGCAAACTTAGCCAATAGACCTGCCGAATGAGTGATCCAATCCATTTCCGGATCTCCCGTAGCGCGGCGATTCATATTTTCTACAGCACCCGGTATCTGAAGCCACTGTGTGCCTGGGACGTCGCGGTCAGGATCGCTCCACCATTCAGCCGCTTTTTCAGTCGACTCACTCATGCAAAATCATGCCACTCTTCAAACGCGCTGCAAGAGGTGCGAGCCAGGGCAACAACTGTAGAAGCCCATTTTGTCGGTGACGTGCACTATCGAAATGTCGCGTATTTTACTCGTGCCTCGAACTCGGACTCCAACTCGTCGGCTGCGGCAGGTAAGTATCCAGTAACCTGAGGAGTTTCCTCAATATTAGCGGAAAGTCGTCGCGCCTCCTCCACGATTGCGGGATCTGTAGCAGGATCGTTAGATCTAAAGTCCGGCGGTACATTGGAACTATTGATTCGTTGTGAAAGCGGCTCGAGACATTTGGCAGAATATGGCTCGCCCAAAAAATCAAGTAACGAGCGCAGACCCGACTCGGGGCTCTCTACCAAGGCGGTATGGCGCAAGCGATAAACCACATCCGGACCGTACGCTTCCTCAGCCTTCAAACATGCCCTAACCGTGCGCAGCCAATATTTGTACGCTTCTTCTTCGTTCGCTACCAACTGAATCCCTGTTGTGCGATGGAAGTTAACCATCGAGCAAACTACTGCATCGACGTGGCGAAACACATGGACGAAGCGAGCTTGAGGAAAAAGCTTTCGCAGGCCGCAGATGTGCAAAGAATACTCAGGCGTTCCATCGACCCACCGAGTCTTGGGCCCGGCGGCCATGCTTGTGGCTTCGAGCCATCGTTGGTTAACCTTTGACGAGCTGTCGCTGTTTTCACGATTGATTTCGAGATGTCTTCGATGTCCTACGACCAGTTCGTTAGTGCTTCGGCCGAATGCAGCAAAGAATTCGTCATCGCGAATGTCCATCGCGCTAAGTATGGATAAACCACCGCGTGCCGAACCGATTTGATGGGCAACAGCTACATTCACCGCGAAATCTCCCATCCAGTTGGATTCTGGCACTGGAAAGATGTTTGGATGGTGGCCAAGGCACCACGCAAGAATGCTAGTTCCAGATCGCGGCGAGCCCAGCACGAAAATTGGTTTATTAATCTCCTCGTGCATCTCAGAGTTTTTTTTGGGCCGCAGTCTCATTCTCCGTTTGCGATGGCCTCAAGCCAGCATTGGGCTCTCGGCGCATCCAGAAGCTGCCTCCGATCCAGCGAGGGAGACTCGGAAAAACGGCTTGAAGGTGCTCCTTATGATAACGGCTGAGGTAGTAATTGGCCAAAAGCACCTCGAACTCGGAGTTGAATGTCAAAAATGCCTGCAGCAAGTATTGCTCTGTCCAAAAGCGGCACTCATTCAGCACCCAGCGGCGCCGGTACTCAAAGGGTAGAAAAATGTCGTGCACATGCACGATGACTCCCGGCTTCAGACGCGGCAATACCTCGAGGAAAAGGTAATTTACGTCGCCGCCTATCTTCACCGTGTGCGAGCTATCGATGAACAGGATGTCACCGGCGTCGAGTTGGGAAAAAAATTCCACGTCGAGATCCTGAACCTTTTTTTCAATCAATGATTGCAAGGCAGGAATACTATCGTTGCGAAGAAGCTCGCCCGGGAAGGGATCGATGCAGATCAGAGTCGAGCTTTTGTTTTCGGCAGCAGCCTGAGCGAGCACGAGAGAAGAAAAACCGCTTCCCACTTCGATGATTAGCCGCGGCTGAAAGTGGCGGACCATACAGTAAGCAACTAAGGCATCGGTGCCGCGAAATGGCCTCCGTTGGCCAGGTGGCGGCTCCGCCGGAAAGTTTTCATATTCATCACGGAATTTTGGGAAATGGTTTCGCAGCAGATCGAGCTGTACCGAGTCGTTCATGTCGATGCCCACGAGCTCGCTGGGTTGGCTCCAGAGCGTTTCAGGCAACGATCGGGTATCGGGAATAGGCTCGTAAAAATGTACCGGCGTCACGTGAAAGCCGTGCCGCTCCCAATCCAGAAACAATTCTGGATGTTCTGTGCTCTGAAGACAACGCGGCATCACCGCCGCAATGAATCGAGAAAGCTCTGACATGTCGATGTTTCCCCGCTTTACTTCGTCCGCAATTTCGCGGAGAGCGGCCGGCGCGGACTCAATCTTGCGCCGCGCTTTCACGGAGTCGATCGCCGTGTCAGGGCGACTAGCTGCATACAGGCGAAACTCATATACCTTCGAATCTGTGATCCAGGGAATTTCGAGTTCGCCAGATTGTCCTCCCTGCGCCACGAGCTTTTCGTCATCCCCCCCGGTCGCAACGCGTACCTCCGCTCCGGCCGAATCATTCGTCTCCCAGGAAATCACGCAGCATTGCCCAAAAAAAAGCGGATTCGGGTTCGCAGTTATTTTCCCCGTAACGTCTTCAGCTGGCCCCCTCTTATTCACTGCCCGTAATGAAGATCAGCTGCGACAGCAAGCTCGTGCTCTGCAACCGGCCGCGACAGCTCTAAGCTTTTCAAGTGCCTATCGCCGAAGAGAAATTCCAGTTTTTCGCGCGCAGCATCGGTTGAGTAGAGCTCTTGCGTTTTGTTAATCCCGTTTTCCGAGATTCGCTTCCAAAGTTCTTCCGACTCGTAGAGCTCAATTAACGCGCCCGCAAAATCCTGCGGTTCGTCGGCTACGAGAACGTGTTCGTGGTCGGTGAGATTCATTCCCTCCACAGCGATTGAGGTCGCCACAACTGGCACGCCGAAGGCCATGCTTTGATTGATCTTGCCTTTGATGCCCGCCCCAAAACGCAAAGGAGCCACAGAGAGCCGCACGCTGTCGAAAAACGAGCGCACATTCCGTTGCAATCCTGCCACAATGATCCTGTCGTTCGCCAGCGCGACGATTTCAGGAGGCGCCTTGTCGCCGATGATGTAGAATTTTGTATCGGGCAGACGGTCGCAAACAAGCGGGTAAATCTCTTCCACGAAAAACAGCACCGCATCGATGTTGGGCCTGTGCTGAAAGCCGCCGATAAAAAGCCAGTCCCGCCGAATTGCAAACGGCGTAACTGGCCCAGTGACGTCGACAATGTTCGAAACCAATTGAATAGACTTGTGAGGCCAATTCTCCTGGAGCATTTGCTGTTCGATGGGGCTTACTACCCACGTCTCATCTGCCTCCTTTATTAAGTAATCTTCTTGCAGCTGTCTCTCTTGTGCTTTCCGACGGACATCGGGATCTTGAGTGAGTTGCGCTTCTCGTTGTTCGCGCAGGTAATGCAAATCAACGGTATCAAAAATGATGCGGCTCTGTGGCGCGTGCAGACGAACATCTGCAATATGTTTGCGCGCAAAATCGCACCGGCTTAGCACGACGACATCGAACATAGGACCGTGCGAGATCAGATAATCGCGCACTCTTTTCACATATGGATGATGGACAACTTGAATCCCCCGTTTCTGCAGCTCACCAGTGTAAGGCGGCATGTCTGCCAAATTATCAGGAAGGAAAGTCACGCGATGACCGAGCCTGTGAAGAATCTTAAGGATTTGGAACATCCGCAGCGATCCCGAGTCGCGGTCGGACATCGGCAGATGATGGTCGATAACCAGAATGTTCTTGCCGGACGGACTTCTGGGCCGATGCAGAAACGTGACATCCCCATTGGCTGGTCTCTTCGCCAGTTCATCGCTCCACACCTCTGCGAAAGTTGAGCGGTTAATCTCCTGATGCTTCTTCGCGCCGATTGAGATATCGGTGCCGCCAGTTGCTCCCTCATGATGGATCACCTCGCTCAGCGGTTGATACAGAACTCTGTAACCAGCTTGGCGAACCTTGAATGCCAGATCAGTGTCTTCATAGTAGCCGGGCGCATATCGGGAATCGAAGCCTCCAGCACTTTCAAACAGCGCCTTGGGAATCATCAACGCTGCCGCTGAGCAATAATCTACGTCGCGCAGGTAGTTGTAGTCGGGTTTACCCGGATCATCAAACTTCCCGTAGTTCCATCCTGAAGCGTCTTGCCAGATTATGCCCCCTGCCTCCTGCAAACGGCCATCTGGGTAAAGGAGTTTCGAACCAACAATTCCTACTCGCCGCTCCTCTTTGAAAGTATCGAACAAAGCAATCAGCCAACCGGGCCTTACTAGTGTGTCGTTATTCAGGAAGACGAGATATTTGCCGCGCGCGGCTTTTGCACCCGTGTTACAGGAAGCAATGAAACCGGAATTGCTGTCATTATGCAGATAGACAACTCCAGGTATTTGCGTAATGGCCTCTGGAGTAGCGTCGGTCGAATAGTCATCGACCACGATCACCTCGAAACGCGGCTGCTCTTGCACAGGTTGCAACGAAGCGAGACAGGCATGCGTGTATTCCAAATGGTTAAAAACCGGAATAATGATTGAGACGTCGACTTCCTCGTGCTGAGGAAAACAAATCGATGTCAGTGGCAAGACGGAACCAACTGGCGCGGCTACGGCCTCTTCGCGCGGCGCCCTCGCAGGTGCCTGACCGTCAGTTCCCGGCTGCCCACTCCTCGGAATTGTTGCGATCTGCACCGCCTTGATCTCGTCATCAATTTGTTTGATCTCAGGATGCTCCTTGCGCCATTTGGAATAGGCGGCCGCAATCTTTTCAAGGTGTCCGTAACCGGCCGGTGCTTTTCCGTGAGAGAGCTTCGCTTTTAGCGTCGCTCCGGGATTGGCCAGCTGCCACCGACGAGAAGTTCGCAGCTTGCGGGCGGCGGAGTCGGCGTCATCGAGGAGGCGCGAGAGTCGTCTGGTATTGTGCAGCTGTTTGCGCAACCGGTCCGTCAATTCCGCGATGTACTTCTCGTCTTCTGCGAGATTTACGCTTCTTTGGTGAAGCAGGCTGTTCATCTCCATGATCCGCTGGCGCAATCGCTCGATTTCATTGGTGTAGTGGGTCGTAATCTCGTCGACTTGCGTCTTGTGGTCGGCTTCGGTTTTGGCCAGATGAGCGCTGATTTCTTCGATCTGCGCTTTGTATTGCTCTTCTGTTTTAGCCAGATGGGTGCTGAGTTCCTTAACTTGCGCGTTGTGTTGAGATTCCGTGTACCCGAGATGGTTTTTGAGTTTCTCGATCTGAGCTTTATATCTTTCTTCCATGCGCGCAGCGTTTGCGCTTAGTTTCTCGATTTCACTTTTGTGCCGCGCTTCGGTGTGGGCCAGATGGGTGGTGAGTTCCTTAACTTGCGCCTTGTGTTGCGCTTCCGTGTGCGCGAGGTGGGTGGTGAGTTCCTTAACCTGCGACTTGTGCCGCTCCTCGGCATGCGCAAGATGGTTTTTGAGTTTCTCGATTTCACTTTTGTGCCGCGCTTCAGTTTGCGCGAGGACCTCGCCATAGAGATGCTCAATCTGCGCAATCCTTTCTGGAACGAAGGCATTCAGCCGGCTCACCCCGCCAGGAAGCAAATCGGGCCCGTCTGATTTTGTCCCGCGGCCGTACTTTGCCATTGACGCCTTTCTTCCTCTCGCCGAGGCCTCCGCAAGTAAGGCGCGATACAGCTCGATCACTTCCTGCGAGACGCGAGCATCAATCAGGTGGTCAGTGGTGAAATGCGTGTGACGTCTCTTCGTGGCCACCAGTTTTGCGGCACTGCGTATATTCGCATCAGGCAATCCAACAAAACTCGCGATACGCTTTAGCTCTCTTTGGCCGCTTTCGAAAAACAGATCGTAATGAGTAACAAGCCGCTCAGACTTACCTGCCGTTTCGATCAGCCGCCGATTATAGATTTCCCAGAGTCGCAAGCCAAACGCATACGAGGCGCCGTTGCGCTCTCGCATGGAATAAGCAACTTCCAACGGATTGCGCACGATGATCAGCGTTTTCAAACCTGACATGAGGTTCTGCCAGAACGGCAGAGCCAAGCTGTTGCGCGGATCTTTCCAGCCCCAGACACGCGCCGAATCAAAGCCCTCGATCAGCAGCCGCGCTTTCATGCGCAAGGGGTTCAGCCGTGCGTCGGAAAAGTTCTCGTCAGCCTTTGGCGGCAGGTCCCACGCGCCACCGAGCGCATTCAGTAACTCGTCGTTCAACGCGACAAACCCCAGATGTTCCCAGAACCCATCGGGGTTATCGGCTTGAGCTGGCATCAATTCGTTTTTTTTTCCGAGGTAGAGCCCGCAGGCGTGCAACAACCTGGTCAGCATCGACGTGCCAGAGCGATGCGCGCCAGTGATGCAAATCGCCCTATGCGTGTCAGCAGTATTTTTCACTCGAAACGCTTAAACAACGATGGGCCGCCCAGTGCGTCAAGCCGATTAGTCAGTGCGGCGATACGCTACCGCGGTGAAGCGCATGAGACGAGCTGAAACAGCCGCACGGGCTGGCGATGCGGCTCTTATTTGCGAGCCGTGACCTGCGTCTTGGCCAGCACCTTGGCATGCTCGCTTCCCGCGTAGAGACGAAACTCAAACGTTTTCCCCGCCTGGATCCACGGTGCCGCGACAGATCCCGACGGACCACTGGCGAACATCCTGTCTGGGGCGCCATCTTCTGAAACAAAAACTTGGCACGCGCTGCCATCGCCCGTGTTCCAAGTGACCGTCGTGGTACCGGGTCCTTCGCCTACGAATACCGGGTTGGGCGATGCCGTAATCGTCGCGGTAGATGCGGCAGGACTAGCAGCCGACACATTTGCCTCTGCCTCGGGGTTTTTCGATGGACCGCATGCAGCGAAGAAGATTAACGGCACGAGAAGAGCAATCGTTGAAATGAATCGTTTCATAAGGATGCTTTGCTTATGGTGGTTTCTTGAACAATCAGCTTTTGTCAAGTCCTCTCGGCAAACCAGCTTCCAGAACGCTTTCTTCAGAAACTGACCGGTAGTCCGCCGCTCCGCGCAGTTCCTCGTGCATCAATTTCCGGTGGAGAACTCGGTATTCACGCGGGCGCAAAATCTTCATCGCACAAATTGGGTACTACATCTAACTTCGCTCCGATGCAGCGAAATGACGGCCGCGCGCCAGATGAAATTCGTCCAATCAATTTTGAGTTGAACGTGGCGCCGCATGCCAGCGGTTCGGTTTTAGTCTCCATGGGCAAAACGCGGGTGATTTGCTCCGTCACGATTGAAGACGGTGTGCCGCGTTGGATGAAAGAACAGGGCGTGACCGGTGGCTGGCTTACTGCGGAGTATTCGATGCTGCCGTACTCGACGCAGCCGCGCAAACCTCGCGATATAACAAAAGGCCGCATCGATGGTCGCAGCGTCGAGATTCAACGTTTGATTGGCCGCTCGTTGCGCGCGGTGATCGATTTGGAAAAAATCGGACCACGCACGATCTGGGTGGATTGCGATGTCCTGCAAGCCGACGGCGGAACGCGCACAACCGCGATCACCGGCGCGAGCCTGGCGCTCGCCATCGCCTGCCGAAAATTCGTTAGGGAGAAAAAGCTCGATGCGCCGCCGATGCAAAAGTTGGTTGCCGCTGTGAGTGCCGGCATTCTCGATGGCCAGGCGATCGTGGATCTGAATTACGAGGAAGACAAACTTGTTACAGTTGATTTCAACCTCGTCGCAACCGAAGACGGCGATTTCGTAGAAGTCCAAAGCTCGGGAGAAGAAGCGACGTTTACCGGTCCGCAATTGGATCAAATGCTCGCGCTCGCGCGCAACGGCATCAGCGCGCTCATTGGCGCCCAACGCGCGGTCTTAGCACGGATCATGGTGACGCCGCCGGAGAGCTGATGATTTCTGGATTTGTAGGGCGTCTGTGTCAGACGCCTTGTTGGAGGCTTTTACGATGGCGCTTCACAGACACGCCCTGCAATGATTTGATCGTGCGCACGTTTTGTTCTAAAGCGAGACGCTGCGCATGAAAAAGGCACTGATCACCGGCATCACCGGTCAGGACGGAAGTTATCTGGCGGATTTGCTGCTGGAGAAAGGCTACGAAGTCCACGGGATCATCCGACGCGCCAGCACGTTCAACACCTCGCGAATTGATCATCTCTACGCTGATCCACACGTAAACGATGTACGACTGTTTCTGCATTATGGGGACCTAAGCGACTCGGTGAATCTGGTGAAGCTCCTTTACGAATTGAAACCGGACGAAATTTATCATCTGGGCGCGCAGAGCCATGTACGCGTGAGCTTCGATATCCCTGAGTACACTTCCGATGTTACAGGCGTCGGCACAATCCGGATCCTGGAAGCAATCCGCGAAGCCGGATTGCGTTCGCGTTTTTATCAGGCGTCGAGCAGCGAAATGTTCGGCAAGGCCCAACAAACGCCGCAAACTGAGAAGACGCCATTCTGGCCGCGGAGTCCTTACGGCGTGGCAAAGGTTTTTTCATATTGGGCGACCGTTAACTATCGGGAGAGCTACGGCCTTTGCGCCAGCAATGGTATTTTGTTCAACCATGAAAGCCCGCGCCGCGGCGAAACTTTCGTCAGCCGCAAAATTTCGCGCGCAGTCGCTGCCATTAAGCAGGGCATGCAAAACGAATTGTTCCTCGGCAATCTGGACGCAAAACGCGATTGGGGATATGCACCGGAGTATGTCGAAGGGATGTGGCGAATTGTGCAGTTAGGTGAAGGCGACGACTTTGTGCTGGCTACAGGCGAAACACACACTGTGCGCGAGTTCGTCGAGGCGGCCTTCGCGCATGTTGATCTGGATTGGAAGCGATTTGTAAAACACGATCCGCGCTACGAGCGCCCGGCCGAGGTCGACGTGCTGCACGGTGACGCTTCGAAAGCGAAGAAGATTCTCGGTTGGGAACCGAAAGTACGATTCGAGGAACTGGTGCGCATCATGGTCGACGCGGACATGGATTTGCTCTCACGCAGTACAGTCAGAAAACATCTCGGCAAATTGCCGTGAGGTGACGATATCTGATAAACACCGTGGCTTCCGCGCGGTGACTGACCAAGGTAAATGCGTACAAAACCGTCTTAACGGTCTATACGATGCAGCAAGCCGTAGCCTAGCGCATCACAAACGGCGCGGTGTTTTCCGGTCCCATTGAATGACCTGAAACCATACCCGGAACTGCGCTGACGAGCGGCGCGTTCACGATCGTGACCGCCGCGCCAACTCCAACGATGTTGTACAGTTGTATTATGTCGCTGGAGCGCATCCGGACGCATCCGTAACTCGCGGGCGAACCGATTTTCCATTCCTCGGGCGTGCCGTGAATGTAAATGTCTCTCCCAAATGCGTTGGCATTTTGCGCTTCCAGTCCACGTAACCAGAGAATCCGCGTCACGATCGGATCGCGACCAGGCGAATTGGCCAGAACAACTTCGCCGGTGCGCCGCCGACTTTTGAACACCGTGCCCGGTCGCGCATTATCGCCAATTTTTTCCGCTATCTGCAAATTGCCGAGCGGCGTAAACTTGCTGCCTCGCCAATCACCGAGACCGAACTTCGAAGTGGAGACCGGATAAACGGCCATGAGGTTGCCGCGATCGAGAAGCGCCAACTTTTGGTCGCGTGTGCTGATCACGACCTGGTGCCGCGTGTCTGGCGCCGCACAAGACGCAATGAATAAAGCAATGACTATTGCGATCCACTGGCAGGGACGAATTGTTCTGCCATCCAATTTGTGCCGCGTTCCCACCGCGCGCGGCACCCGCGCCCTTCGATTCCCGATTGTCATGTGCGATTAAACCCGAAAAACTTCTCTGCGGTTTCGGTAGTTGCCTCAGAAATTTCGTCCAGGGAAACACCGCGCGCTCCCGCGATTGTTTCCGCTACGATGCGCGTGTACGCCGGTTCGCAGCGTTTTCCACGAAAAGGAGCAGGCGCCAGGTACGGACAATCGGTTTCGACCATGAATTTCCAGAGCGGGATCTCTGCCGCGACCTGTCGCACGGCCAGGCCGTTTTTGAAAGTAACAATTCCCGTAAACGAAACGAGGTGGTCGAGATTGAGAACCTCATTCGCCTGATCGAGAGAGCCACCGAAGCAGTGAAAAACACCGCGCACCTTGCCCGTATATGGGCGCATTACTTCCAGTGTGTCCTCCCACGCGTCGCGTTGATGAATCACGACGTTGAGCCCCAGCTCAACTGCCAGATCGAGTTGCTGCTGGAACAAACTCGCCTGTTTCGATTTGAATGCGCCGTCGCGAATTTGCGCTTCGATTTCTTCATCAGTCTCACTTCGCAGAGCAGTCATGACCTGCACCTGGTCTTCCTTGGCCACTTTCTCACTCGCCAAGTGGTGATAATCCAGGCCGGTCTCGCCAATCGCAACGACGCGCGGGTTTTTTGCCAGCTCGCGCAAGGGCGTAATCACATCCTCCTCCGCCTCCTCTGCGTGGCTGGGATGAACGCCAATCGCCGCGTAAACAGATGGATAATTTTCCGCAAGCTCGATCGCACGCCGGCTGCTCTCGATTGATGTGCCGATAGTGATGATGCGTCTTACCTCAACTTCCTCAGCGCGACGGAGCACGTCCTCGAGATCATTTGCGAAATCCGGAAAGTCGAGATGTGCGTGGGTGTCAATTAGCATCGGAGCATTCTAGGGGGTTTCCGCCAAACGCCAAATTCCGCTGGCTGAGAATCCGGATCGAAGCGACATAAGTTTTGATGCAAAAAATTACTCCATTCTTGTGGTTTGATGATCGGGCGGAGGAGGCCGTGAACTTTTACACTGCGCTCTTCAAAAATTCGAAGATCGGCCGAATCTTCCGTTACAACGAAGAAGCAGCGGAAAAAACCGGTCGTCCCGTCGGATCGGTGCTGACGATTGAATTCGAAATCGAGGGCCAGAAGTTCGTCGCTCTTAACGGCGGACCACTTTTCGAATTTAATGAATCGATCTCCTTCGTTATAAACTGCGAAACGCAAGAGGAAGTGGATTATTTTTGGGAGAAACTCACCACAGACGGTGGCGAGGAATCGGCGTGTGGTTGGCTCAAGGACAAATTTGGTCTTTCGTGGCAAGTCACCCCAACTGTGTTGATCGATATGTTGCACGACAAGGATTCCGAAAAAGCGGAACGAGTCATGAAAGCGATGCTGCAAATGCAGAAGATCGAAATTCCAAAATTGAAAGCTGCTTACGGCGGGAAATGATTCTTTTCGGCAACCATGGAGCCAATCAATCGAAAACCGCAAACCATCGACGAGTACCTCGCCTGTATTAAAGCCGATCATCGAGACGCCCTTCAAGAGCTTCGGCAAACGATCCAAGCCGTCGCGCCAAACGCGGAGGAATGTATCAGTTACGCAATTCCCGCGTTTCGTCTGAATGGGCGCCTCCTTGTGGGGTTCGGCGCCTGGTCAAACCATTGCTCGTTCTACCCGATGAGTTCCAACACGTTGAAAAAGTTTCGGAACGAGCTAATGAATTTTCAAACCAGCAAAGGCACGCTTCGCTTCTCTCCAGACAAACCGATGCCGGTCGCATTGGTGAAGAAGCTGCTTAAAGCGCGCATCGCAGAGAATAACGCTCGAGCAAACAAAAATAGGAGAAAACCGTGAGCAGAATCAGAGTTTTAGTCGGAACAAGAAAAGGCGCGTTCATCCTCACGTCGGATGGCGCGCGCAAACGATGGAAAGTTAGCGGCCCGCATTTTGCGGGTTGGGAAATTTATCACATGAAAGGTTCGCCGGTTAATCCCGACCGGATCTACGCGTCACAGACAAGTGCGTGGTTCGGGCAGATCATTCAACGTTCTGACGACGGCGGCAAGACGTGGAATCCGCCCGGCACAAAGCCAGAGGACTTGATGACGTCGGACGGGATGCCAAACAGCGAGAGCAACATGTTCGTTTACGATGCTTCGCCTGAAACGGGGAAACCACTGACGACTCACCAGTGGTACGACGGCACGCAGCATCCCTGGGAGTTCAAGCGCGTCTGGCATTTGGAACCATCGCTGCACGATCCCGATCACGTTTATGCGGGTGTAGAAGATGCTGCATTATTCCAATCAAAAAACGGCGGAAAATCGTGGCATGAATTGGCAGGACTCCGGGGCAACGACACCGGTCCGAAATGGCAGCCCGGCGCAGGCGGGATGTGTTTGCACACCATTCTTCTCGATCCGAACAATCCCGAGCGAATTTCCATCGCAATCTCGGCTGCCGGCGCGTTTCGCACCGACGATGGCGGAAAGACATGGAAGCCAATCAATCGCGGGCTCCACTCGCAGTACATCCCGGATCCCAACGCGGAAGTCGGTCACTGCGTGCATCGGATCGCGATGCATTCGTCGCGTCCGAACACCTTATTCATGCAAAAGCACTGGGACGTAATGCGTAGCGATGACGCGGGCGGCTCGTGGCATGAGGTCAGCGGCAATCTGCCGAGCGATTTCGGATTTCCGATCGACGTTCATGCGCATGAGCCGGAAACCATTTACGTTATACCGATCAAGAGCGATTCCGAGCATTACCCGCCCCGGGGAAGATTGCGCGTGTATCGCAGCCGGACAGGTGGCAACGATTGGGAAGCCCTAACGAAAGGCCTGCCACAACGCAACTGTTACGTGAATGTGTTACGCGACGCGATGTCGGTCGATTCGCTCGATCCTTGCGGCGTTTATTTCGGAACAACCGGCGGCCAGGTTTACGCCTCTGTGGATGCCGGCGATCGATGGAAGGCGATCGTGCGCGATTTGCCCGCCGTGCTGTCGGTCGAGGCGCAAACATTGCCATGATTCGCGTCATTCTTCCGCCGAACTTGCGAACGCTGGCGCACCTCGATGGTGAAGTAGGACTTGAGCTCAACGGAAAGCTGACTCAGCGTTCGCTGCTGGACGCGGTCGAAGCGAAATATCCTATGTTGCGCGGGACGATGCGTGATCATGTGACCCAGGTTCGCAGGCCAATGGTCCGTTTTTTTGCGTGCGGCGAAGATTTGTCTCATGAATCGCCCGATGCGCCGCTGCCTGACGCGATTGCGAATGGGACAGAACCATTCCTGATCATCGGTGCAATTGCGGGTGGTTAGATAACCGCGGTGATTTTGCAGGGCCCCTCCTGTTCGATACGCCCCGAAGATCCGCAGCGCTCGATTGCATCGCTCACGCCCAACCGATATGCTCCGGCGCATGTCTGGAAAAGCGGATGCAATTCAGCACGCGAAAAACACGCCGAATTTTGGGAGCGCGGTCCGCGCTGAATTTCCGCTGGTTATCGGCTTGGCAACGGTTGCGATTTTTCTCGTCGTCGGAAGTGCCTTGAACGAACTCACCACGCATGCACTCCCCCTGCTCGGCGTCTTTGTCTGGCTTTTTGCCGTGATCCTTTGGTCGGCCATGTGCGTAGTACGGCACGCCGATTGTCTTGCGATCAAACTTGGCGAGCCCTATGGAACCTTGATCCTCACGCTGTCCGCGATCTGCATCGAGGTCGTAATGATTTCGACGGCGATGTTACATGGCGCGAACAATCCAACGCTCGGACGAGACGCAATTTTCGCCGTGATCATGATCGCGCTCAACGGCCTTGTGGGTCTATCTCTCGTGGTTGGCGGGCTGAGATATCGCGAACAGCATTACAACATCCAAGGCGTCAATGCCTACCTCAATGTAATCATGGCCCTGGCTGTGCTGGGTATGGTGCTGCCAAATTTCACTATTTCGACCAGCGGCCCAACCTTTTCTACGGAACAAGAAATCTTTTTCGCGTCGGTGTCGCTGTTGCTTTACGCGGTCTTTCTGCTCATCCAGACGCTGCGACATCGCGGCTACTTCCTGGACGTAAAAGAAACCGCGACGAAGCATTCGCCGCATCATTTACTGCGGGTGCGGTCAACGGGTTTTCATGCGCTGATGCTGCTTTTGTACCTGGCTGCCGTTATTTTCCTTGCGGAGAAATTCGCTATTCCCTTGGACAACAGCATCGAGCAATTTCACATGCCACAGGCATTTGGCGGCGCCATCATCGCTGCGCTGGTACTCTCTCCGGAAGGACTGGGTGGGATCGCCGCTAGTCTGCACAACCAACTGCAGCGTTCGATAAACATTTTGTTCGGGTCAGTGCTCGCCACGATCGGGCTGACGATTCCGGCAGTGCTGATGATCGGGTTGCTGACGAAACGGCCGGTGGCCCTTGGTCTTCAGGGTGGCAACTTACCTCTGCTGCTTTTAACGCTGGCTGTAAGCGTCGTTACGTTCACGAGCCGGAAAACCAACGTTTTGCAAGGGTGTATTCATTTGCTGCTCTTCGCCGTTTTCGTGCTTCTGATTTTTGCGCCTTAACAAACGAGCTGATGGCGGCAGCCGACCCGCACTGATTCTTATGTCGCTCTATGCATCACGACAGTGTCGGGCCGTTGTTCAACGACCTTGAATCCAAATCGCTCGTAGAGACGCAACACCGGTTTACCAGCGACGAAGCTGACCGAGATCGTCGAGTGAGCGGGATTTGCGCGGACCAATTGCGTCAGCAGAGCGGTGCCGATGCCATGCCTGCGGTGCTCAGGTTTTACCGCTAGCGCAAGCTCCGGTGACGCGTCAGATTTATCCGTCGGCTGTCGGAGCCAGGCTGCGCCCAGCAAAGCCCGATTTTTTTTGTCGTGCGCAACAAATCCAGTGTCGCCGACCCGGCCCCAGCCTTCGACGTAGCGTGAAATCTCTGGGCGGCGTACGACATCGCGAGAGGGTAGTTCGTCTTCTCCAGCCGAGGACAAGCCGTAATACAAAATCTCCCAAAGAATGGGTTCATCCTGGCGTGTAAGCGGGCGAATCTCGTGATCCATCGAAGCGGAAAACCGCGCTTACTATAGCCACTGCACGCAAATACGAAACTACAGAACGCTCACCAGGTTAAGGAATCATCCATATCCGGGATAAGTCTCACTGGGCGAGCGTAATGTGACGCGCATATTCCTTGCACCAGAATCTCAAAAATCAGAGTTGACGTGCATGCACTTCCTGCTAGTGTGACGGTCCCGCGCGAAGCGGGACTCCTTCACTTTGGAGTGCGTTCTACGTACATTTTGGGACTGCAAATTGGCTCAATTTTGTCCCGCTTAACCGCCGTAGCTTTAGCGAAAGCGGTCCATAGCGATCAAGATTGAGTTTTTTTGTCGTCTCGAATGTACGGAAGCGCTGGTTCTTTGACATCTACATACAGGGTAGTAAGAAAATACAACTTTAAGAGCTGAGTCTGAAATCAAGTCGCTGCCGCAAGGCGGCGAGAGAGTTTCAGTTATCAAAGAATCTCGGTCGAAAGACCGAACAGATTGATCAAGCTACAAAGAGCGCATCATGGATGCCTTGGTGCCAATAGGCGATGAAGGACGTGGTAAGCTGCGATAAGCTACGGTGAGCGGCAAACACGCTTTGACCCGTAGATTTCCGAATGGGATAACCTGAGCAGGGTAATGCCTGCTCGAGTTTCTGTGAATCCATAGCAGGAACATCGCGACACCCGGTGAAGTGAAACATCTCAGTAACCGGAGGAAAAGAAATCGAAAGAGATTCCGTCAGTAGTGGCGAGCGAAAGCGGAACAGGCTAAACCTGCCGATTTATCGGTAGGGGTTGTAGGAGCCCGACGTGGTAGTGCAAAGGTTAGGTGAAGCTTCTGGAAAGCTGCGCCATAGAGGGTGAAAGGCCCGTAACCGAAAACCAAAGCACGCCTAGGGATTTCCTGAGTAATACGATGCACGTGAAACTTCGTATGAATCTGCGCCGACCACGGCGTAAGCCTAAATACTAATTGGCGACCGATAGTGAACAAGTACCGCGAGGGAAAGGTGAAAAGAACCGCTGCGAGCGGAGTGAAATAGTACCTGAAATGATGTGCTTACAAGGTGTCAAAGCCGGCGCAAGCTGGTGATGGCGTGCCTTTTGCTTAATGAGTCTGCGAGTTACTATCAGTGGCAAGCCTAAGGCGTTATGCGCTGGAGGCGAAGCGAAAGCGAGTCCGAAATGGGCAATCTTAGTCGCTGGTAGTAGACCCGAAGCGGAGGTGATCTACCCATGAGCAGGATGAAAGTTGCTTAACCGCAACTGAAGGTCCGAACCCGTGAAGGTTGAAAACTTCTGGGATGACTTGTGGGTAGGAGCGAAAGACTAATCAAACCCCGTGATAGCTGGTTCTCCCCGAAATAGCTTGAGGGCTAGCCTCGTGTGCTGACCTGCGGAGGTAGAGCACTGGATGAACTAGGGCCCATACCAGGGTACCGAACTCAATCAAACTCCGAATACCGCAGGG
>Ga0193750_1000094_pt1 | contig 29748 bp, 29 predicted proteins | sample L1c1metaG_FD_160569 | JGI IMG/M metagenome (GOLD analysis project Ga0193750, IMG submission 160569) | Soil microbial communities from a riparian zone of the East river system, Colorado, United States - L1c1 | ecosystem: Environmental > Terrestrial > Soil > Riparian zone | place: USA: East River... | reverse complement strand
GGAGTGAGCGGCGGAAGTTGTCCGAAAAATTCTCGCTATTGTTTCGGCGCGAGCGAGGCGACGACTTTCTCGAAGCGCAGATCACCGCGGAGCGGGTCCCAGAAAGGCAGCAGTTTTAGTGCGCCGTAACTTAGCACTTGCGCCGCTGCGGGAGCACGCAGTCCAGTTTCCAATTGCTGCAATGCTAACTCCTTTTCGCCCGCCCACGCCGCTGTGATTGCAAAATATTGAAGGACCTGACTGCCGTTGTTGACGTCTTTTTCCATCGGCGCAAGCGCGATCGCCCGGCGGCCTTCTTCCAAGGCTAAGTCTTTGCTCCCGAGAGCAGCGTCGATCATGGCGAGCACGCAAAGCGCCGGTCCGTAGTCTGGCTGCGCTTGCACTCTTTTTTCCTGCTCCGCGCGAGCCGCTTCAAAAGCAATGCGCGCTCGTGCCTCATCCTTGGTCATCCGCGCCAGCAACCCTTCCCCAAAGCTGCGGCTCAACTGGATCGTGCCTTCGCCCCAAGAGGGATTGTCGCCGAGCGCGACGAGCGCGCGTTCGGCCGCAGCCGCATCGCGTTCAGCCAGCGCGCACTGGAACCAGACGTCCGCTGCGGGAGCAATGGCGCTCGGTCCTTGCGCCAGAATTGAATGAATCGTCTGGTTGAGCGGCCGAGTGTCTCCTTTCCACCAAAGTTCAAATTGTCCTCGCCCGGCACGCGTTTCGACGTTGTCGGGCACGATGCTGAGCACCCGATCAAGCGCAGCGATCGCCTCGCCATAACGCCCCAGTTGTTGATAACTAAGCGCAATCTGTTGCAGAATATCAAAGTTACGCGGATCAAGCTCTGCCGCGCGTTGTAGGTTGCGTAACCCTTCTTCCTGCTGACCGCGCCGGCGCAAAATGTAGCCGGTTAGTTCGAAGATACGCGGATCATTCGGTAAAACTCGGCGCGCGCTCTCCAACTCAGCCAATGCGGCGGCATAGTCGCGCCGCCCATAATAAAGATAGTTCGCGCGTGCCAAATGCGTTTCTCCGGCATCCGGCCGCAATCGTGTCGCGGCTTGGACCGCAGCTTCAGCCAGCGCGAGCCGGGCAGGAGTATGATCAGAGCCTCGCACTGCGTAGAGCGTTTCGTGCGCGTAGGCCAGCTGGCAGTAGGCGTCAAAAAATGAGGGATCGCGCTTCACCGCTTCATCAAGTAGCTCGATTGCCTTGCGCACGTCTGGCTCGCTAGTCGCGCTGAAACCTGCCGTGAGGAGAAGCGATTTCGCCCGACTGTAAAGGTCGAATGCCGCCAGATCAGTAGTGGGCGGTTGTTCGATCGCTTTCTTCTCGGTGGGCGAAAGCTTCGCTTGCAACTGGTCGGCAATGGCCTTGGCGATCTCGCTTTGAATGGCGAAGACATCGGCGAGATCGCGATCGTAAGTTTGCGCCCAGAGATGCGCATCATCGCGAGCATCTATTAACTGCGCGTTGACTCGAATCTTGTTGGCGGCACGTTGCACGCTGCCTTCCACCACATGCGCGACGCCTAACTCCTCGCCGATCTTGCGGAGATTACGTGCAAGTCCGCTCTTATACTGCATCACCGAAGTGCGGCTGATGACTTTCAAGTCCGCGATCTTTGCCAGGTCGGTTAGAATTTCGTCCTGCACCCCATCAGTGAAAAAAGCGTTATCAGGGTCGCGGCTGAGGTTTTCGAATGGCAGCACCGCGATCGATTTTTCCAGAATTGCTACTGGTGCCGGCGCAGAAGGCGGCGCGGTCGGACCGGACCGATGTGAGAAAATGTAAAATCCGGCGGCACCGACGGCAGCAGCAACGATCACAAGAGCGATAATCCATGCGCGTGATCGCGCAGCCGGTTTCACGGCGACTGCGGGAACCGATGGCACCGTCTGTTCCTTTTCTTTTACCTGCCGGAATTTCTCTGGCACTTCCGCGTTGCCCACGTCGCCGGTGTAGAAATTCACCGCGTGAATGCGGAGGCCGTGTTTGACTTCGCATTCGCCGAGGTCGTGGAGTTCCGAACGCCATTGTGGATATTGTTCCAGGTCATCGGCCACATGTTTGGAGAGAAGAATGTGGCCGGCGTCGCCGCAGTCCATGATGCGCTGCGCGATGTTGATGCCAGCGCCGGTGATGTTCGCCCGTTCGTTCACGTCGGCCACTTCGTTCACTGGGCCGCTATGAATGCCCATGCGGACCTTTAGTTCAGGATGCGCCTTCAACCCCGTGCTCAATTCCAGGGCACACTGGACGGGTGCCTCGGGACTGTTACGAAAAACCAATGCCATCCCGTCGCCGGTTGGTAAACGCACCAGTTTGCCTTCCGCTTCGGCGCTGCGGAATTGCTCGGTTTCGCGCACAACGTCGCTCAATCGGCGAAGCAATTCGCTCTGCTCGGTGATGAGCAATTTGGAGTAACCGACAATGTCGATGAAGAGGACGTGGCCGATCTCAAGTTTCACGCCCGAGGAAGACGCCGACGCCATTAGGCTTTGATTCTATCTAAAAACTTGAGATTTACCGAGGCCATTTTAGCGCGACCAGTTTCTATATAAGCGTCGCGGAGTCAATCACGCATACCGCGCGGCGACGCTACGGAGAACCGGCACCTCAAAGGCCCCGCCACGTTCGAAACCAATTCATAGCGTGTATTCAAAAAATGGTCGTTCGGATTTTGCCGGCGTTTGCCTCGGGCAAGTTTTGCACGAAACCGCCAAAAAAGTGTCTTCGAGAAGTCAGTAGCCGTTACGAACTTATGCGGTTCAGCGCACGATCCCTGACATTTCGACGTTGCGCCACCACATGTTCAGGTGACAGGTAACTTCGATTTGTTCTTCAAATGGAAACACCACAAGAGCATTGTTTGCCGATTACCGGCGAGGATTTTGAAGATATTGTCGAAAGTTTAGATGCGCCGCTCAGGAAAGTCCGACATCTAAGCTGGCACGAGATCGCGTCGGGTTACCAAGAGGCTGCCAAAGATGCGAATGAAAAGGGAGCGGAGAAACTTGGGAGATTTTATCGATCGATCGCAATCTTGTACTCTTTCCATCCAAATTTCGACAATGCTCACGAGCCTTATACAGCGGCGTTCATTTTCGAAGATAGGCGATCGGCGGTGCCGGGCGATTTAACCAAAGCCGACTTAGACACAGTTGCGGCGGTTCGTCTCAAAACGAAAGAGCCAATTCTCTCTGCGCGACTGGGAGACTTGCTTTGGGTCCGCCGTCGCGATCATGCTGCGGCAAACGACGCTGGGCGAGATTTTCTGATCGCCGGCAGGGCACTGCTGAACAAGGAAAACTGGTTTCAAAGCGTTGGATTTTTTCATCGAGCACTACAGTTGGGACACTGGCTGGGTAGAAAAAATCAAACTTGGGTTGATGCCGAGAAAGCTACGGTTGAAGCGTTGCAAAACGAGCTTGCTGAAACTGAACCATTCTATGCAGCTCATTTCTTGGGTATTTTAATCCAGATTAGAGCCGGCGACGCAGCTATGCTCGCGGACGTCGCACAGCACCATGCCGAAAAGGCACTAGCTGAGAAACAGCCAAGCCGATCACGTGATTATAGACATTACGAAGCTGACCTCTGGCGCCGGGACAAGAACGCCGCGAATGAGTCCATCGCTCGGATAGAAGCGGCAAAAACGTACGAGCTGGAAGCAGATCAGTGGGTGAACGGCGACAAACCGAGCTACTTCGCAGCAAGCGGACTTCTCATCAAAGGCATAGAAGCACTCCGCCAAGCTAAGGGCGATCCAGCCGAAGTGGACCGTCTTCGCAAGAAAGCGGTGCAATACCAATCACAAACGAAGCAGGAAATGCAGGTCCATGAACATCGCTTCGATATTTCCGCGGGAGTAGAGCAGGCCGTAAAACAAGTAACGGTTTCGGACTTTCGAGAGGCGTTAAGGCTGCTTTCTTTTTCGGTTCCTCTAATTAACCCCAAAAAACTTCGTGAGGCTGTATTGAACGATGCGAGCGAAAGTGTCTGGGCGAGCATCGTGGACACTAGCCTTGTCGATAATTCCGGGCGTGTCACCGCGAACCTCGGAAATATACCACGAGAGGGCGGCACAAACCAAGAGGCAAACATCGAAAATCGGATGTTTCGCCGCGCAGCGGACATCGATTGGCCAGTTCGAGCAGAAGTATTTATAGAACCCGCCCGGCGCCAGGTTTGGTCCCAACATCTACCGACGCAGCGCGATTTCAATTTCTTGGTGCTTGACAACCCATTCGTTCCGCCCGGACACGAAGGAATTTTTCGCCGAGGCCTCTATCACGGCTTGCAAGGAGACTTTCTCTTATCCTCGCACCTGCTAACGCCGCAAGTCGAGAACTCGATACGATACGTTCTCGAGCAACGCGGTGTGGACGTATCGAATCTGAACTCAGACCTAACCCAGCCAGTTAAGCTTCTAGGTCCCCTGTTAGACATATCCGAAACCAAGCGATTCTTTGGCGAGGAATTGCATTTCGAGTTTCGCGGACTACTGATTGAGAAGACGGGATACTCATTCAGAAATGACATAGCGCACGGCTTCTTACAGGAAATCAACTGCTATGGGCCTGGAGCACAAAATCTTTGGTGGCTTGTGCTTCGAATTTGCTACAGCGTACTAATCTTGAGTGAAAATTACCTTTAAGGAGCAAAAATAAACCCTCCGGGCGCACTAATTCGTTGATAGACTGAAATTAGGCTGCCTGAGCGAGTTCGCGACCTCTGCGAATCTCATCTAAGCCACTTGCGACAGCAAACCTGCCGCGATCAAATCTAGGATTCGCGCGCTGGCAGACGTCCATGATCGAGTTCACGATGTTTTCGAAAAGAAGCGATTCGGCTTCGTAGGAATTTGAGTCAGAATCGGGAACATTACTACGGAGAGCATTAGCCAGCGGAATGAAGGCTTTTTTGGTCATGTATCTTATACGGTCGAGAGATCAACGTTTAGACTTCACTCGTTAGGCTAACGGCAAAGGCAAACCAGCTTGTGCGCGCTGCTGTACGCTAACCGCAATTCGCGAGCGATGTTTGCGACGGTCGCACCTGACTGTAACAAGGCGCGCACTTGCGGGACGTATTGTTGCAGCGTGGATGGACGCCCGAGTATTGCACCCCGCGCTCTCGCTGCACGCAATCCTGAATTGACGCGCTCTCGAATGATTTCTCGCTCAAACTCCGCGACCGCCATCAAGATATTTAGCTGTAGTTGACTGGCCGGATTCGACGCGCTTGTGTCGATGCCTTGCGCGGGAATGACGAGCGCCGTCCGATGCGCCGCCATCTCTCCGATTAGCTGCGCCAAGTGCGCTAGAGAGCGGCCTATCCGATCTAACTTGTAAGCGACAATCACGTCGGCGCGCCCCCGCCGCACTTCCCGCATCAGGCTGTCCAATCCCGAGCGGCTGCACTTGGCGCCGGAAGCTGTATCGGAAAATTCGCGCGCCTTATTCCATCCTCGCCGCGCACAGTATTCCCGCAGCTCTATGGCTTGGCTGTCTGTCGTTTGTCTATCCGTCGATACCCGAAGATAAATTGCAACTCTCATGCTTACTATACGGTTGGAACACAAATCATTTGTTTTGTGTGATCGTTAAGACGGCAGATTCATGCTTCGTGTTGGCTGCCCTACATTGCCGGGGGCTTTTGTGATAGTAGTTCGGACCTGTCACTCGGCGGCCCGTTAATACGTAGCAATGAGGGAGGGGTGACCGGTCTCCCCCCTACCCCCCTTTTCACAGCCTGCGGGATACAACGGGGCTGGTTTCTAAGAAAGTAGTCAAAATCGAACTTGCCTCCGATCCGTCCGGCGTCCGGCCGGAATCAAAAGGATGCGTGAGCAAGCCCCAAACCCCAAACAAACCCCAAGCCAAATCTGAAGTGCTGAACCGCATAAACGGAGGCGCCGAGTTGCACGACGATCAACCGTTCTCACTTGCTGGCTAATACGCTGGATAACCGTCGAAATTGTCGGCATATTCACATGTTAGGCCGTCCGATTTTTCCCACGGTGTCAATTCTTCAAAGGTAACCCGTAATCCGTAGCGTTCGGAAACTTGATGCGCTTCTGGTGGTCAGCGTCACGCTGCTTTTTACAGCGGCCTCCCTGGTTCATCGCAACGCCGCGATTGGCGCTGCGAGCGGAACTGCCGTGTTGGCTGTGCTGGCCTGGTACAAGCGGTGTCGAGCAGCCGCGCCGTTTTCGACCTTCTGCGTGATCTGCCTCGGCTTGGCCTTGTCCCGCGTGACCTATTTTCCGGTCGTCTTGGGCGTTGCTCTTCTTTGTTACGCGGGGATCGTGCGCGGTGTACCTTGGCTGCGGGGAACAGCCACGTGGGCTCGGTGGGGATCTTTTGACGCGACCGTCCGCTTCCTCTCTTTAGCCGCATGGCTCCTCTCAGCGGCCGCGCTTCTCAGCTGGTACCTTCTTCTGCATCCGAACGTTGCGGATATCCTCGAAGCCTTTGTACCCGACCTGCCATTGGGACTGCTGATTGTCGGCGGCCTGATCTTTTCGATGGTCACCGCAGCTGTCGAAGAAGGCGCCTTTCGCGGTGTGATCTTGCACGCGCTGGATAGGTCACTCGGCCCCGGATTCGCGGCTCTTCTACTGCAAGCCCTTGCCTTTTGGGGCGATCCATATTAGGGGGTTTCCGGGCGGCTGGATCGGCGTTGGCCTCGCTTGTATCTACGGGTTGCTCATGGGAGTTATTCGGCGACGCGCTGGCGGCATGTTCGCTCCGTGGATAGCGCACGTTTTCACAGACGTCGTGATCGCGGGAATCGTGCTCTTCCTGGCGCGGCCTAACTAGGCGCTGCAGCCAACGGCTCTACTGCGCCATGCATTCGATGTCGATCTTAACTAGTGTAATTCAATCCGCTGCCACTTGCGCTCCACTGAGCCGTGGCTGAGCTTGTGTCTCGTTAGGCCACTTCCATGCGCTTGGTCATATTCGACATTGATGGCACACTGACACAGACCATAAAGGCCGATGAGGAGTGTTTTGTGCGTTCGCTCGATGCAGCGTGTGGCTTTAGCAATGTGGACACCGATTGGTCGCGCTACAAGCACGCGACTGATTCGGGTATTTTCCGCGAGATTTACGAGACCCGCACAGGACGGCTTCCCTCACCAAGTGAGGCTTCTCGGTTTCGCCGGCACTTCGTTGATTTGCTTGCACGGGTTTCATCCGAAGCTGCTTTCGCAGCAGTCACAGGAGCGCCTCGGTTACTATCGCGCATAGCTGATAGCGGAGAGCATCGAGTTGCGCTTGCTACTGGAGCTTGGCGTGACTCGGCTCGTCTCAAGATGGCAAGTGCTGGCTTGTGCTATGACGATTATCCTGCGGCGTCTAGCGACGATGCGTTTGACAGAGAGTCGATCATCAGGTTGTCCATGCAGAGGGCAGCCGAGCGATATGGTAGCCTTGGCAGCACTGTTTACGTTGGCGACGGGGTTTGGGATGCTCGCGCGTGTCGCAGCGTTGGCATTCCGTTCATTGGCATTGGCACGGGCAGTCGCGCAACACGGTTGTCTGCAGAGGGCGCTGTTTGCGTCTTCCCTGATTTCAGTGACACGGATTTATTCTTGAGCAGTGTTTATGAGATTACGAACGTGGCCTAACCATGCACTGCAGCGAACCCGGCCATCGCGCTCCGGTTGCAATCCACGCGTCCCGTGGGCCGGGTCGCTGAGCTTGGGTCGTTCGGCAGACTCGACAGACCCAATGATCGCAATCGGTGAGTGAGATCGATGAAGAAAGGCGTGACTAGCGGAAAGCGACTGAACCATGAGCCGCCGACCGTGACAGCGAAGCTCGGATGGCGGTACCACCACATCGGGATTCCACACACGCAGCCTCGTGCTCAGGAGCATCATGTCGCGCACCTCGGGGTTCACGTCGCCGGTTTTGAGACCAGTCCCTACGGGATCGAGTGGATCCGGTTCGAACCGCATTGTCGCGTGCCCGAGATCGTCAGAATCGTTCCGCACATCGCCTTTGCCGTGGACGATTTGGACGAAGCCCTAAAAGGTAGGGAGATTTTGATCGCACCGACCGAGCCATCGGTTGGAGTTCGTGTTGCGTTCATACTTGACGATGGAGCACCGGTTGAGCTGCTACAGTTTTACACGGCCAAGGCGGTCCGCCCAAAGACAAGGCGCGCTGCCGAACAACGCGCTGCTGCACCTGACGACGGCGCGCCCGCAAAAGAAATGCGCCGTCGCAGGTGAGCGCGAACGTTATCCCTTGTGAGCATGAAATCCAAGCGCCGCGGTCTTGAAATCCGGATCGCTGAAGCACGAGACGCGGCGGCTATGTCGACGCTCCTTGGTGAGTTGGGCTTCCCATCACCAGCAGCGGTTATCTCGGAACGTTTAGAAGCACTGAACGTCGCAGAAGAGAAAACCCTTGTCGCAACGCGCCGCGGCAACGTTGTAGGTTTGCTGACCGTTCACATCACACCTGTCCTCCACCGTCCGACTTCTGTTGGAAGACTCACCGCACTGGTTGTCGCGAAGCAGGAACGCGGAAAGGGTATTGGTCGCGCCTTGGTTGACGCGGCCGAGCAGTTCTTTGCTGAGCGCGGGTGCAAGCTCGTCGAAGTAACAAGCAATCTTCGCTTAGCTGACACGCACGCCTTCTACAAACGTCTGGACTATGAGGCAACGAGTCTTCGATTCAAGAAATCCCTCACGCGGGCTAACCCTGCGCGGCTGAGCTTGATCGTTAGGCCAACTGAACAATGAGTAGAAAGATATCCAAGTCGCGTGGCGCGGAGCGCGACCTATTGTGCAAAGGGCCAAGCGGGTTCTTCCTTTGGTGTGCTCCGTGGCTTGTTTTCGTGCTGGGCTGCAGCGCGCCGCCTGGGTTAAGAACTGCTTTGTGGACGACGTCATTTGCGGTGATGGGCGCGGCGTGTTTGCTCAACGCTGCCCGATGCGGTCGAGTTCATTGCCGCTTCACCGGACCGTTTTTCATCCTAGCCACCGCTGCTTCTCTAGCCTATGGCCTCGGGCTTCTGCCGCTCGGACCGTCCGGGTGGAAGTGGATCGGGGGTGGAACAATCCTTGGTGCGTTGGGCCTTTGTTGTATTCCTGAGCTGTTTCTCGGTCGGTATCGGCCAAAAGGCTCCGCAGCCTAACCAGGCGATGAAGCCAACGGCCCCATTGCAATATAACTTCAATGTGTTTGCCACGACACCCTGCCGTGGCTTATCTCTTTCTCGTTAGGCGCTAAACCGATGAACATTCACGAGATTGATTGGCGAGTAGAACCGCTTCACGACGTTATTGTTGGCATCGAGGCGGGTTTAGCAGCCATTCGACAACGTTTGGAGGAAGAAGACGGCGATGGGATTACTGCCCTCGAGCACGCGGAGCCATTGCTCGGACTTGGTTTCGTAGCCGCTCAAGCCTATGTCCTCGGAACGTGGACTGACTTGAATCGAATCCGGGACAGTTCCGCTAAAGCGCCAGTCAGCAAGACCGACTGTTACGCAACAGACTCGATTACAGTCCAAGCTGGCATCGCACGTGTTCATGTCATCAACGCCACAGCAAATTACTTCAAGCACCATGACGAGTGGACAGAGTGGCCAAGGAACGAGACAGCACGAATCCTTGCCGCTGTTGGCATCACCAAGGACACCGAGTTTCCATGTATCCACGCCACCGAACTTCTCTGCGGCCCAGCTTGGATTGATCGTGCTACATCAAATCGTGAAGGAGTGGAGAGAGCACGTAATTCGCACTTTACAATGAATTCCACCGTCGCGAGTCATCTAACCATACGCTGCAGCCGATGCCTAGCCGGCTTGTTTCCTTCCCCTCCCATGATTAGAATACTTCCAGAGATAGCCAGCCCGCGCTCTCGCTAGCCGCGGCTGAGCTTTGTCTCGTTAGGGCGCATTTCTGCATGTGACTGTCGAGCATCTTGCTGATCGCCGTGAGTTCATACCCACTCTGGCTCGCTGGCATCATACGGAGTGGGGTCATCTCCGTCCCGGCGAGACCGTGGAAGATCGCGCGGTGCGAGTCGAACGCGACTGTGGCCATTGCGAGATTCCAACTACGTTCGTGGCGCTGGATGGCGACCAGTGTCTCGGTTCCGCCAGTCTTGTCGCATGTGACATGGACATTCGCCCGATGCTAACACCGTGGCTTTCCGGCGTGTTCGTCGCACCAGAGCACCGCCGCCGCGGGATAGGCGCGGCGCTCGTCGAGCGAGTTGTGCAGGAGGCGCAGGCGCTCGGCCAGCCACGTCTTTACCTTTACACGCCCGGCTCTGGCGCTCTGTATCTCAGACTTGGCTGGTGGGTTGCGGAGCGCACATTTTATCGCGAGCTATGGGGAGATCAGGAGATCACGGTTATGGAGTTTGCCATCCATGCCCCCTAACCAGATGATTCCATGATATGCCTGCGTTAGGTCCTCCAGGTAACTTAATGCGCCATCCAATTAGCGGCCAGTCGTAGCATGTTCAGCTATGTGATTAAGAGCGCCGATAGGGTGTTATGAAGAAGAGAGTCAAGCGAGCCAGCAGCGGCAAGAAGTTTGCACCCGGTGAACACATCCGCGTTGTGCCACTGCATCAACCAGCCGTTCCGGTGGCCCCTGCGGCGGCGAAACTCACTTATCGGGGCGGCCCACTTATTCCAAATGTCGAAGTGTTCACGATTTTCTGGGGGAGCCTATGGCAATCGTCTTCCGCCAATGTAATCAGCAAGCTCAACACATTCTTCGGCGACATCGTGGTAAGTCCCTTGATCGATCAGCTCGCGGAATACAACGTACCGGGCCAAACAATTGGGCATGGTTCGTTTATAGGCACGAAGGTAATTACCCTGAATGCACCGGTCGGGAGCGTCACTGATTCGCAACTACGGAGCCAGCTCAAGAAATGGATTTCATCCAAGGCGGTTGCGAAGAACAGCACCAACAGGCTTTATTTCATTTTTCTCGATTCTGGGATTGTTTCGATTCTGGGCGGGAGTCGTTCGTGCCAAAGCTACTGCGGCTATCATAACAACGTCGGGAAGCTCTATTACGCAGTAATGCCCTATCCAAGCTGTAGCGGCTGTCTTGGTGGGCTGCAAACTGTTGATGCGTTAACTGCGACTAGTTCGCATGAGCTGTGCGAGGCAATTACCGACCCTATCCCTGGTGCCGGCTGGTATGACGATACAAATGGAGAGATCGGTGACATTTGCGCATGGAATTTCAAGCAAATCGGTGGCTACACGGTACAGCTTGAGTGGTCCAATCAGCAGCAGAAATGCGTGTAGGCTTTCTAATTGTTTTTCGCTTCAGCATCACGACTTGGATTCTAATAATGGCCGCTTCGCCGGATGGATGGTTTTTGGTCCTGTCGTGCTGATGAAGCTTGCCTCCACGCAGCAGACGGGTGGACGGCAAGCACGCTGAAGGTGGAACGCAGCGCGGCTCGCGGTTCGCTGCATCGATCGGTTAGGCGCTGCTTGGGCTGCATCGCTTGCTGCCGCGATCTGACATAACTACTCGCCCACCGTTGCGCGATCGCTCGAAACCTAGCCGTGCAGCGACACCGGCCCAATCGGTACGCTTATCCCGCCTGTAACGCCACCTTTGGCGTCTTTTTTCGCTGGCGATCTGTTCGGCGTGTTCTGGAGCGCCGGAGACAGATACCCGAAACGTAGGCAGTACGAGTTTCCGTCTAGGTTGATTCATCTCGGGTCAGGTAAATACGACTAAACTCAGGGTCAGTGCCCGGATGATATTTGGGTGGTTTGGGACGACGCTCCGAGCTTTTTCACTCTTTAGCTCTATCTTCGCGCATGCGGTTCGTCCTCATCTTGCTCGGCACCATGGTCGTTCTCGACCTCCTCTGGTGGGCGACCTCGGCGCGAATCGCTCGACCCATTTTTGCACGGATCGCGGCTAGCATTTTCGCTTTGGCCCAACTAGCGGGACTCAGTTGGCTGCTGACCCAGCGCTTTGCTCATGCAGAATCCACCGCCCTGCTCTCGAAGTTCGCACTCGCAAACATATTCATCTGGCACATGATTCTCCTGCCACTTCTCTTGTTGCTGGCGATTGCGCTCCTGCCGATCCTCGCGATGCTCGCTCTTACCCGGAGCGCTCGGCGCCTCGGTAATCCGGCTCCCGCGGATGCAAGCCAAGTATTGAGTCGGCGGCAATTTCTCGGAGTCGCCCTCGCCGCGGCGCCACCGCTCTTCAACCTTAGTCTGGCCACGATTGCCATGCGCCAACTCGAGGAATTTCGGGTCCGCCGCTTCGTTTTGCCGATCGCTGGTTTGCCGAGCGATCTTCACGGGCTCACCATAGCCCAAATCAGCGATATGCATGTCGGCCGGTTCACCTCTGGTCGCGTCTTGCGCGAGGTGGTCCGGGTCGTTAACGAGTTACGCGCCGATCTCGTTCTCTTGACTGGCGATTTGATTAACGACGCTCTCATTGATCTCGATCGCGGTCTCGATCTCGTTAGATCCATGCATGCCCGCTACGGCGTTTACCTGATCGAAGGTAATCACGATTTGATCGAGAACGGCCCCGAGTTCGAACGTCGGGTAAAAAATTCGGGGATTCCATTTCTCTTCGACGAATCAATCGTGATAAAAATTCGCGGCGCGCCGTTGCAACTGTTTGGACTTAGTTGGACACGAGCACGAGAAAATAGGGATGCCGCGATTGCCGCGGCGGTCAACCGTCTCCTTAACCAGCGTCAGCCCGAAAGTTTTCCCATTCTTCTGGCGCATCATCCGCATGCCTTCGACGCCGCCGCGGCCGCATCGGTCCCTCTTACTCTCGCCGGCCATACCCACGGCGGACAGCTTATGTTAAACGACCAATACGGGTTCGGGCCGGCGCTGTTTCGCTACTGGTCCGGGCTTTATAGCAAAGGCGCGAGCAAACTGGTCGTTTCGAATGGAGTAGGCAATTGGTTTCCCTTGCGAGTACGCGCGCCCGCGGAACTGCTACATCTCACGCTGCTGCACTCTGGGAACTGATAACCCGACAAAGTCGTACACCAAACGCGCCGAGATTGCTCTCGGCGCGAAGTTTTCATCTAACTTGCCGACTTAGCGGCTTAACGATTTGACTTAAGTCTGAGTTTTATCTTTATCGCTCTTCTTGCACTCGGCTTCGAACTTCGTGTACTGCTTCTCGGTCAGGATTGTTTTTGCCTCCTGCATGTATTTGGCCTCGCTCGCTTCGTTACAGCCCTCTTTCTCATGCTGGGCCATCACTGCATCCATCTTTGTCTTCTGCTCGGGTGTCAGGTTGAGGCTGGCCAATGAAACCTGACAAGCCATCTTCCCTTGCTTGTTTCCAACTTGCTTTGTGCAATCGCCGTGTTCGCCCGCGAACATCGTGCCCGCCACAAAGAGTCCTGCCGCTACCAATGCAATGAGTTTAGTCATAATGGGAACCTAGACGTCCCGAATGAGATTGTCGTTCAAAAATTTGAGGCCGCGTGATTTGCTGGCAACCGAAACGCAACCAATCTATTTTCCTGCCACAATCCAAGTGAAGCATTTTTCCTGAATGAAGCCGAACATCGATAACAAAGGGCGTGTCGCCCGCGGCGGGATGGCGGCCGTTTTCCTTCTTTTCGGTGCCTGTCTAATCCCGGAAGCGCCTGTGTTCGCAGCAATTTTCATTTTGATAGGGCTGTTCTGTGCTTTTGAAGCCTGGATAGGTTGGTGCGCGGTCCGGGCCTGCGGCGTTAAAACGCCGCTATAAATCTCGTCACGATCCAGACAAAACCGGTCCCCTGCGGCGTCTGATTAATAAGATCAGCGCCCGGCCGTAAATTTATCGAAAATCTTGAATCCGAACGGCTGGGTTGCGGCATCTCACAGACAAATAGCCATGAAAACAACTTCTATTAATCCGGAAACATTCGAATCCACTTATGCGCTTCTCCTGCGCTCGGAAGAAAAACAACGCAGCCGATTCGAAACCCTTATCTACACTGTTCTTGCCGTCAGCACCATCTTTGCGGTCCTGCAGTTTGGGCGTGAGGCGGCGATGATGCCCGCGAGCATCGCGCGTGTGTCGACGGCCGTATCTTCCCCCGCGCAGCACGGTGCCTGAATCCCGAAGCCTTCAAACTTAGAGTTTAAAGCTTAGCACCTCGGCACCGCCTCCGAGGTTGACTATCGTTGGTTCTCGAGAAGAGAAAGAGATCATGCTACCGATTCGTCATCGATATGGCATCGCTGGCCTAACGAGGTCGAGTGATTGGTGATTTGCTGATCTGTAAACGAATTTTAAACCTTAAAGCTCTCGTTCACGTGAGAGCTACTCGTAGCGGAGGGCATCCATCGGATCCACTTTCATCGCCCGGCGGGCGGGAACATAACAGGCGGCCAAGGCCACGCTGATGAAAAGGAGGGCGACACCGGCAAACGTCAACGGATCCGCGGGCCGAACTCCATAAAGCAAGCTGGCCATTAACTGCGAAACGATCAGCGCACAAATAAGTCCAACTGCAGCACCCGCAATCGCGAGGCCCAATCCCTGACGCAAAACAATATGCAGAATGTTTCCCCTTTGCGCCCCAAGCGCGAGACGGATCCCGATTTCGTGCGTCCGTTCGCTTACGACGTATGAAATCACTCCATAAATCCCCAGTCCCGCGAGAATCAACGCTGTCAATGCGAAGAGACCGACCAGTTCCATTGAGAATCGTCTTTGAGAGAGAGACGCGAAAACCGTTTCGTCGAGCGTCTGCGCGCCGTAAACGGGAAGCGCTGGATCAAGCGACTGCACCTGCTGGCGGACTTCATCCGCGATCGCAGCAGTATGAAAACGTCCGCGCAGAAAGACTGAGAGTCGCCTTTCTGCAGTCTGATATAAGTCCAAATAGATTTGCGGCACGTCAGCGCGCGCGAGCGATTCAGTTCGCGCGTTCGCAACTACGCCGACAACTGTAATCCATCGAGAGCCGTCTCTGGTTGCCTTGAAGCGTTTGCCCAATGCATTTTCGTTAGGCCAATAAGTGTCCGCCATTGCCCGATTAATCACGGCAACTTGCGGAGTGTTATCGTTATCCGATTCATTAAACAAGCGCCCGCGCAGTAGTGTGATTCCGAGCAAGTGAAAATAGTCTGACGTAACACTTGATCGTTCGGCGACCGTGGAGTGATCGGTCTGGACATTGCGCCCCTCAATCGAAAAGAAAAACTGGCCTTCCGAAATCACTTTTAGATCGCGCAAGGTTTGGTCGAGCGGAATAGATGCTGTGTCTCCGATCGCGACTTCTTGAACGCCGGGCAAGAGTGTGCATTTGCGAATCAGCTCGCGAAGGAACGGCGTTTCCTGAGCAGCTGTCGCGTACTTGTCGATGTTCGGATCGTTGGGCGCGGGCAATCTCGTGCGAACGATCATCACATTTTGTGGGCTAAATCCCAGCTGCACGTTAAGAAGGTCCCAGAAACTGCGCAGGAGAAGGCCGGCGGCGACCATTAGCACCAAAGACAAAGCGAATTCAGTAATGACCAGGCTGCGCCGAGTTCGGGCACGTTCGGCTGATCCGGTTGAAGCGCGTCCTTCTTGTTTGAGCGCATGGATCAAATCTACCTGGCTGGCTTGCAACGCCGGCGCCAGGCCGAAGAAGAGACCGGAAACGAAGCAAGTCGCCAGTGCGAAAAGCAAAACGCTCCAGCTGATCGATATTTCATTCAGGCGCGGCAAATTCTCGGGCACTAGTCGCAACAGAGAGTCTTGCAGCGCGAACAGAATCGCCAAACCGACGATTCCGCCGAACAAAGAAAGAAGCAAACTTTCGGTCAACAGTTGCCGCGTTAGTCTTGCTTGGCCAGCGCCGAGCGCACGCCGAATTGCCATTTCACGTCCACGGGTGCTGGCCCGAGCGAGCAGAAGATTGGCAACGTTCACGCAACCAATCAACAGAACCAAGCCAACTGCACCGAGCAACAAAACCAGCGACTGACGAACATTGCCAACAACTCTCTCTTTGAGCGGCAGGAGCCGAACGGTCCACGCGTTTTGTGGCGGGTAATCACCCCGGAACTGCTTTTGCAAAGATGCGGTAAGCGCATCCAGCTGCTTCTGTGCTACGGCAATTGTTACTCCGGGCTTCAACCGGGCTATTGCCGTCGGGAAATAACGCCGATTCCTCGCTGGATGGTCGGGCATAGGCGTGCCGTAAAAACTGCTCGCCGCCCAAATTTCGATGTTCCTTTCTTCCGCAGTTCGTCCGGGCGCGTCAAAACCCGCCGGCATCACGCCAACAATCCGATACAAATCGGTGTCCATTCGCACGCTCTTACCCAGAATATTTGAATCGGCTCCGAAAGACCGCTTCCAAAGTCCATCACTAATGACGACTTCAGGAATTATCCCGGGCGAATGATCCTGTGGGTCGAAAGCGCGTCCCAATTGCGGTTGGACGGCCAAGAGCGCGAAATAATTTGGTGCAACAAGCAGCAGTCGGACTCGCTCCGGTTGAGACGACCCGGTCAGATTATTTTCGTCGAACCACGTCGGGGAAACGTATTGAAAAATTCCGGACTCCTGAAGGTCCTGCCATTCCGGCTGCGAAATTCCAACATCGTTTGCGCCCAGACCCGGCAGATCGGCTCGGATGCTGACCAACTGCTCTGATTCTGGATACGGTAGAGGACGCAACAAGGTCGCCTCCACCACGCTGAATACCGCCGTCGTCGCGCCGATGCTAAGCGCGATCGTCATTATCGCAGTGAATGCAAAGCCAGGAGACTTGCGCAACATCCGCAGACTGAACCGCACGTCTTGAATGAGAATGTCGATGAAATTGCCGGCGATCGCTTCGCGACATTCCTCTTTGAAATTCTCTGACGATCCAAATTCAATCCGCGCGTGCCGACGCGCTGCCGTCGAATCCCAACCTGCGCGGATCAGATCATTCGTGCGCATCTCAATGTGCGACTGGATCTCCTGCTCCAGCTCGCGTTCAGTCTCTTCGCGGCGAAGAAACCGCGCGGTGAGAGATTTCAGATACGCGATGAACATGTTTGCGCCTAACCGTTCATTCGCTTTGCATCGCAATGATCGGATCCACGCGGGAAGCTCGCCATGCTGGAACGAGACATGCGCAAACCGATAGTAGACCAAGCAGCGCGACCGCGGCAAAGTAGCTCACTGGGTCGAGCGGACTTATCTCGAATAACAATGCCGAGACGGACCGCGTCATGACGAAAGCGCCAACAAGGCCGATGACCGAGCCAATGACGGTTAAGCGCACGCCGCTGCGCAACACCTCCGAAATCACTCGGCCACGCGTCGCGCCGAGAGCAATACGGACTCCGAACTCGCGTGTGCGTTGCGCTGTCACGTAGGAGATCACGCCGTAAATTCCTACCGCCGCGAGCACGAGGTCCGTGATGGCGAACGTCCCGAAAAGCAGCAGCGTGTAACGCCGGGGAGCGACGGATTGCGCTTCCAATTCCTGGACGCTTTGGATTTCCTGCACCGGCTGGTCTGGCCGGAGCGCGTGGATTCGATTGCGCACGTTGTCAGCCAGGCCCATCGCGCTGTCTTCTGTGCGCACGAGCAGATTCATCGCCGACATGACGTGACTGGTCTCGTCCTGCAAATAAGGCATGTAAACAGCCGGTGCAGTTGGCGCATCGAGCGGCCCGTGTTTGATCGTGCCGACGATACCAACGATTTCGCGCAATCGTGGCGTAGCGCCGCTGGTTCGTCTGCCGGGACCGGTGTAGTTAACGCCGATGCGTTTGCCGATGGGATTCTGCCCCGGCCAGAACTGGCGGACGGCTTGCGTGTTGATGATCACCACCGCTGGCGCATCGCTCTTGTCGTGATCAGTGAACAACCTTCCAGTGATTAACTGAGCGCCTACCGTCTGAAAGAAATTGGCGCTGACCCATGACCCCTCGACTGTGGGCAGATGAGCTTCGTCGTACCGCAAACCTTCTAACAGTAATGACGCAGTAGCTGAATCTTTGCCCGGCTTCCAATCGGAAATCGCCGCTGACCGAACGCCCGGCAACGAGACAGCTTCTGTTATCAAATTTTGCCAGAACGGCAGAGCTTTCTTGTTATAAGCCCGAAGGCCTTCGGGGTCGTTTGGCGGTGACTCACTCCGAAGGTAGACGCGAAACAGGGAATGCGCTTGGAACCCTGGATCTACGTGCATCACGCGCCAGAAGCTGTGGACGAGAAGGCCAACGCTAACAGTCAGCACCACCGAACATGCGATTTCAGCGACAACGAGCGCTGGCAGCGATAGCTTGCGTCGCTCGCCTGTTTCGTTACCGCGAGACCGCAACGCCGATGACAATCGCAAACGCGAGAAGCCTATTGCGGGCAACCATCCAAACAACAATGTCGTGGCGCTCGCAATAACGATTGTTGCCGCCAACGCCGGCATATTCAGGTGCACTTCGTTCAGACGCGGCAACGACAAGCTCGACAATTGAGGCAGGAGGCGAAGCGCGCTCCAAGCCAGCAGCAGCCCGAGACCGCAGCCAGCGCTGCTGAGGAGTGTGGCTTCAGTGATCAGTTGCCTCGCGATCCGTCCCCTTCCGGCACCGAGACTTAGGCGCAACGCCATTTCAGGCTGCCGTTTTACCGCGCGAGCGAGAAGCAGCGCCGCAACGTTGATGCTGGCTACAACCAGGATCAGCGCCACCCCTCCGAGCGTTGCCAGCAATGGCCGGCGTAGATCACCGACCAGATCTTCCTTGAGCGGGATTAGTTGGACGCGCACATCGCGCGGCTCATCCGGCGTGCGACGCAGTATCGCGGTGAGATCCTCTTCCGCCATCGTTGGAGTAACTCCAGGACGCAGTTCGCCGACAACATGCAGGAACTTATTGGCGCGCCACTGCATAAACGGCCAACTCGGCCGCGTCGTAAGCTTGGGCCACACGTCAGTCTCCGGAAACAAATCCGACATCGGTGGTAAGACGCCGATGATCGTGACGCCCTCGTCTTGCAGTCGAATTTCGCGACCGATGACATGCGGATCCCCGCCAAGCTGCGTCTTCCAGAACCGGTATGACACCACCATCGTGTCATTTTTGAAGTAACTGTACTCACGCGGCTCGTAGAGCCGGCCGAGATAAGGCCGAATGCCCATCGTGGCGAAAAAATCTTCCGATCCAGCGGTGCAATTGACCAGCTTCGGCTCGCCTTCGCCGGTCCAGGTGAAGGTAAAACGCGGCAGGTACTCGGCGATGTGAACGAAGGACTTGTTTTGCTCGCGGTAATCGAGGTAATCCGGACCCGAGCCAGCGATTCGCGTCTGTCCCGCCGAATCCGAACGGGCATAAATCGCGTAGAGCCGCTCGGAATTTACGTACGGAAGCGGGCGAATTAATACATCATGGACGATGCTCAACATCGCCGTAGTCATGCCGATCCCGATCGCAAGCGTGACAATCGCGACAACCGCGAACACCGGTTGTCTGGCCAGCGTCCGGAAACTGAAGCGCAAATCCTGCATCAAAATGTCCACAAAATTACCGGCGATCGCTTCGCGGCATTCCTCTTTGAACCGCTCATGGCCTCCGAACTCGAGCCGCGCGCGACGCTCGGCTTCGGTGCGACCCAGCCCGGAACGCTCCAGATCATCCGCCCTAAGCTGGATGTGTGCGCGAAGTTCGTCCTCCAATTCGTTCTCCGTCTTGGAGCGACGAAAGAATCTCGCGGCTAATGATCTAAAATACGCCCGGTTCATTTGGCAGGTGCGCCGCTAGTGTCATAAACGCCAGTCCGCTCGGACTCATATTTCCTGTGGTCGTGCCGCCAGTGCAGAGGCGATAGCCGCAACCAGACGGTTCCATCCATCCGTTTCCTCGCGCAGACGTTTGCGCCCATTGGATGTGAGTTCGTAAAATTTCGCGCGCCGATTATTATCCGACTTCCCCCAGCTTGCCTTTAGGAGGCCCTGGCGCACCAGACGGAACAAGGCCGGATAGAGCGCTCCCTGCTCGATCAGTAATGCGCGCCCGGAGATTTGCTCGATGCGCAAGAGTACGCCGTAGCCATGAAGCGGCCCCAGCGAAACCGCTTTTAGAATAAGAAGATCGAGTGTGCCAGGAAGAAGTTCGGCTTCGTTACCCATGGTATCTCCTAAGACGATTAGGAGATTAGCGCACTCTTTCCTAAGCTGTCAAGGAGAGGAAATGTGGAATTGCTTTAAATCTTCACTTTCAAACCTGGGTCAGCCTCGAATTTCGGCATTTCAGCGTTCTACCTCCTTATTTGAAAACGACTCTGCTCCCGGGTGCCTCCTGGTAGGTCACCTCATGGCCCGGAGTCCACTCTCCGTTTTTCAGATACTCGGCTTTGACATGAAACTTGCCGTCCGGGAGAATCTCGCTGGTTGCGCGTACTTCAGTCACACCGTTCGCGTCGCCTTTCACATCCTCGTGCGTGATGAATTTCCCACCTCTCGGCTCAAGAGTGCCAGTGGTCATATAGCCACCCGTGGTGAAATAGTAAAACGAAATGATCTCACGCGGCTCATCCCAAATCAGCAGGGTTTCGCCGCCATAAGCGCCTTCATTGATTGAATGAAGAATTCGAATTGCCTGGCCGTTAAGCGCGCGTTCCCACCTTTGCACATCGACGGTAGGCTTATCCGGTTTTGATTCTTTGAACGTTCCTTTCCAAGTTTTTTCCAGCAACGGACGCAAAGGTTCCAAATGAGCATTGAGCGGGAGTTCTTCGGCCGCGATAGCAGCGAGTGAACCGCCAACGTAAAATAGAGATAAAAGCAGTTTAGATTTCATATGAGCTTTCGTTTTTCCCGCCAGTCTGTCTGACGCGTCGCCAGGCGTATTGGAAAAATTTTACCTTATGTCGCCCGAACGAAATTCGGTTCGCCTTCGAGACAATGGGCCAAGTAGGCCGAGGGGTTCAGGCCCGAAAATGTGTTAAAGTCGTGGACGAAATGGGATTGATCAAAATACCCGCAACTGCATGCGACGTCCGCCCAGTTGATCTCTGCGCGTGTTTGAACCTCGAGCAACACCTTCTGAAACCGGCGAATCCGGCAAAAGCGCTTTGGCGACAAGCCAGTTTGTCGCCGGAACAGATCAATAAAGTGTTTGTGGCTAAATCCAACCCTGCTTGAGACAGAAGTAATCGTCTGAAGATCTGGCTCGGCCATATACCGTTCCAGCGCCCAAGCGACGGCATCGCTGTGGCGTTGTCTCAATTTGTTGTGAGCAAGCCTTTGACTCAGAAGGCGTTCGAGAATACCGAATTTTGAATCTGGCGTGGTAGCGGCGAGCAACTGATCACGCCAATCCCACACGCTACCACCCCAAACCGAGTCTAACTCAACGACCTGGCCAGCCAGTTCGTCTCCCGGCACTTCCAGAAAAGCAGCGGCGCCCCCTGGCTTGAAATGGACACCGATCATTGATGACCGCGGCAGGGCGTCGATAACCAGGAACTTGGAGTGCGCGCCGGAAATCCAACCTCGCTCAAACGCATCGTAGGTAGCCGAATTGGCACTGTGGAAGAGTTTTCGCGGAATTTCCTGAAGATTAACGATAAGTTCAAACGTTCCATCAGGTAAGACATGTTCGCGGTCATGATCTGGCGACAAATCAACATAGTACCAACAGAAATCCACATATTGGTTGAGGGGCGAACCGGGAATATGCCGATAAATACTCATTACAAGGCCTTAGCATCAGGATGAGAGAAGGCTCTCAGGTTTTCAATCCGGTAAACGTGGAAAAAATGACGAAGCACGAATGACCAATGACGAATGAATGTGGATCCGATTTAACGATTTGCGCTTCAACGATTCACGGCGGCGGAGCCCATGCTTCCTTATTCACCACGTATGGCATCTTTGTCGGGTCTCCGCCGTAATTTCCTTCGAGCACGTCAATCAATCCCTGCACCGTGCGCCCGGCCATGCCTTTGTCTGGATCGACATCTAGCCGCGTAATCTGCGCCCCGCTCGCGAAATGATGGAACACGCGGCAACGGTCGGCGATTTCGGGATCGAGCAGCGGCGAATTCGGCGGCAGAGGCTCCTTCTCGAAGACGTCGAGCGCCGCCCCAGCGATGACTTTTTCTTTCAGCGCTTTGGCCAGCGCTTTCTCATCCACAACCGGACCGCGTGAGCTATTCACCAGATACGCTGTCGGCTTCATTAGCTTGAGTGTTTTCTCGTTAATGAGGTGGTAGGTCGGCTTGTCGGTTTCACCTTCGCGCAACAACGGCACGTGGATGCTCACATAGTCAGCGCCGCGAAGCGCCTCCTCGAATTCCACGTACTTAATATATGTCTTCTCCTTCTGGATACCGCGCGCGAGTCGGAGATCCATCAATTCCTGGATGGAAGCGATATATTTGTCGTTATGATATGCCGGGTCGTAGCAAAGGATGTTCATGTCGAAACCTGAGCACTTCTTGATCATCGCCAATCCGATGCGTCCGGTGCCAATGATCGCAATGGTCTTACTCGTGACTTCATCGCCAAGGAACGGCAGGAATGGATGCCACGAAGGCCACTTCTGTTCCCGCACCAGGCGCTCACTCTGCCACATCTTGCGCGCCAACATCCCCATCATGAAGAAGGCGAACTCGGCCGTCGCTTCGGTCAGCACATCGGCGGTGTTGGTGAACGGGACTTTGTACTCGTTCGCGTCGGCGCGGTTGATGTTGTCGAAGCCAACGGCAATTTGCGCCACGACCTTAAGTGAACCCTTTCCCGCTTCGAAAATATCTGCATCGATCGGATCGCGGAGCGTGGTGATCAACCCGTCAATCCCGTTTTTCACTTTCTCGATGATCAAATTTTTCGACGGCGCCTCGGGTCCTTGAAAAACCTCCAGCTCATAACCGCGCTGGCGCAAACGATTCTCGGCAGGATCACCGATGCGCGAGGTAGCAAAGACGCGAAAACGTTTCTTGTCGTTAGGTATCATCTGGAACGTGATCGAACAATTCGTTTAAGCCGCCGAGTTCGTCCGGGGGCTTTGTTTCCGAAAGAAATTTTTGAAACTCTGGCGAATACCCGTGCTGACGAGCTGGCCACCATACACGACGCACGCCATTGCTATGGTAGTATTTTCGAAGCAATTTCTCCCATCCAACCCACTGTGCCTGATCAAGGACGCCTGTTTTCTGCTGGTACCACGCATTCTCCAATAACTTGAAGAAGGAGAAGAGAAAAAAGTGCGCGATGATTCGTTCCTCGCGACTGGCTGAACGCCAATCCGCAGTCGCTTTAGACAGCGCAGAGCCAAGAACGGGAGACTCCATTGCCGGAACATTGATGGAGGTAATTGCTGCCGCGAGCGAATCTACGACTAGAGCTCTCTGGGATTTCGTGTTCTGCCGGATGCTTATGATCAGTACGATCAATGTCAACGTCACAGCCAACGCGCTGACGATTTCAGCGAATGCAACTGACACCGGTAGGTTCATGGCTGAACGAGAATCTCTCAGGAACGCTGGAAAATAGGAAATGCGTTTTTATTTATTGATTCGTATTCCTACTTTCTTCAGAGATTTTTCTTCGCCCAAGTGCCAACGCGATCGAGTGCTTTCTCGATGTTCTCGATCGAGTTGGCCACGCTCAAGCGCAAATAGCCTTCACCGAATTCGCCGAATGCGGTCCCCGACAAGGCGGCCACGCCGGCATCGTCAAGCAACGCATCGGCTAGTTTCTTCGATGGCCAACCGGTCGCCTTGATGTTGGGGAAAACGTAGAACGCGCCCTTGGGCAAGCGGCAGGAAAAACCTCTTATATTATTAAGGCCCGCGACCATCACGTCGCGCCGTCGTTTAAACTCGGCGCACATCATCTCAACCGACTCCTGCGGTCCGCGCAGCGCTTCGATACCGGCAACTTGTGTAAAGCTGGCGGTGCAGGAGTTGGAATTAGTCATCAAGCGGGCGACATGCGCTGCCAGGTCGGCGCGCATCACGCCGTAGCCCATTCGCCAACCCGTCATGGCGTAGGTCTTGGAGAAACCATCGAGCAAAATGCAACGCTCCTGCATGCCGTCGATCGACATGATGGAATGATGCTCACCTTCGAAGATCAGGCGACTGTATATCTCGTCAGTCAAAACCATGAGGTTGCGATCGCCGATGGCACGCACAATTTCCTCAATGTCATTCTTCGTTAGCACGCCGCCGGTGGGATTCTGTGGCGAATTCAAAATGATCAGCTTTGTGCGGTTATTGATCAGCCCACCCAGTTCGTCGACATCGAGTCGGAAATCCAACTCCTCGCGCAACCGGATCGGTACAGCTTTCGCGCCAACGTAATTGATCATCGACTCGTAGATGGGAAATCCCGGATTCGGGTAGATGACTTCATCTCCTTCTTCCGCCAGCGCGAGGATGCTAAAGAATATGATTGGCTTGCCGCCGGGAACTACAACGACTTCTTCGGGCGTTACTCTTACGCCGCGCGTCTCGCTCACGTAGCCGGCGATCGTCTCCCGCAATTCCGGCAACCCGCCGGAAGGTCCGTAGTGAGTGAATCCCTTGTGCAACGCGTCGGTAGCCGCCTCGATGATGTTGGCCGGGGTATCGAAATCAGGCTCACCAATTTCGAGATGAACAATGTCGCGTCCCTTTGCCTCCAACGCTCGCGCTTTCACTAATACTTCAAAGGCAGTCTCAGTCCCCAGACGCGCCATGCGCTTGGCGAGGCGAAGTTCGTGGGCCTTAGTCACGACGGCGAAATGAGCATTAAACCGCGGTGACGCAACTTGTCGTTTTCCTGGTCCTTCCCGCTTTGTTTCGCATTCAACGCTCTCCTCGTGTCGAATCACGTCGCTCCTTCGTCATTGGCGGCGAAGCCGCAACAACATCCTTGCCCATCGCCAGCGCGCCGGAAAGTTCTTCCCAATCGCAACGTCTCCAAAACTCGCGCCCGCGAGCATTATCGTCAGCTACTAAAATGATCGCCCGCTGAATTCCTGCGTCCCGCAATCCAGAAAAGCATTCCTGCACCAGATGCTTCCCCAGCCCGGTTCCCTGATACCTCGGATCGACCGCAAGATGATAAATATGCCCGCGCCGGCCGTCATGGCCGCACAACGACACGCCCACAATCACCGATCCATCGGTTGCGATCCGACTCAGCCCTGGATTTCGGCTAAGAAACCGCGCGACGCTTTCCTTATCGTCGCCCTCTGCAATCTCGAGGCCCTCAACTCGCTTCCACAGCTCAAATGCAGCATCGTAATCGTTGATCGAAAATTCTCTCGTGTGAATCGTGTCCTTCATGTAGCCGCTAACAACCTTATCATGAATCGAGCGTTTCTGATTTCAGCTTTCTTGTCGTGCCGCATTCCTAGCTCTTGTCATTTCTTCGTCATTTAACGCCAGTCCGGCTCGGACTCTGATCTGGACGGCCGATCTAATTCCAGCGAATCTGCCGCCGCGTCGTCGAACGTATGGTAGGCAAAACCGAATTAATCCTCATCTGTCTCGTCGCTGTCGCGCTCCTGGCGATCGTTGCCAGGAAAATCCGGGTCCCCTATCCCATCCTCCTGACTATTGGTGGCGTCGGCCTCGCTCTCGTCCCCGGACTTCCTGCGATTCAGCTCGATCCGCAGCTAGTCTTTAATTTATTTCTTCCACCGCTGCTCTATCCCGCAGCCGTCTTTACTTCCTGGCGAGATTTCCGGGCGAACCTTCGGCAAATTCTGCCGCTCGCCATCGTTTTGGTTTTGTTAACGATGACGGCTACGGCCTACCTGTTGCACTATCTGGTGGGATTGCCTTTGGCTGTCGGTTTTGTCTTCGGAGCAATTATTTCGCCGCCGGACGCAGTAGCAGCGCTCGCGGTCACTCAACATTTGCGAGTGCCTCGAAGGATTATTGTCATTCTCGAAGGCGAAAGTCTGATCAACGACGCGACTTCTTTTATCTCCTTCCGTTTCGCGGTCGCCGCGGTCATGACCGGCGCCTTTTCGCTAACGCAGGCGAGCTTGCAATTTCTGGTCGTGGCCACGGGCGGATTCTGCGTTGGTATCGCCGTCGGCTGGCTCGCAACGCAAGTGCAAAAGCATTTGGACGATCCGCCGGTTCAAACAATGTTCTCCCTCCTTACTCCGTACGTTGCCTATTTCTGCGGCGAAAAGCTGCACGTCTCCGGCATTCTCGCCGTTGTAATCGCGGGTATCTATTATGGTTGGCGCGCACCACGTATTTTGAGCGGACGCATGCGACTACAAGCGCTGCCGGTTTGGGAAATGGTCACGTTTATTCTGAACGGCGTTCTGTTCATGCTTATTGGCCTGCAGCTGCCGCAGGTCATGAACGCCCTCGCTCCTGGAATGGCGACGCGGGTGGTCGAGCTGGCGATGGTAGTTGTCCTGGTCATCGTCCTGGTTCGTTTTGTCTGGATGTTCTGTGCTAACTATTTGCCACCGCTGTTCAGCCGAAAACCCGACCGCAAAAATCGCGTTCCCTGGCAACACACTGCCTTGATTGCATGGATCGGAATGCGCGGGGCGGATTCGCTTGCTGGCGCGCTCGCAATCCCGTTTTTGCTTCCCAACGGCGAACCATTCCCGGGCCGCAACCTCATTCTCTTGCTCACCTTCTGTGTCATCTTTGCCACTCTCGTTCTGCAAGGATTCACGCTTACGCCGCTGGTTCGCTGGCTCGGAGTTGTGGACGATCATGTCACGGAAAAGGAAGAGAGATTGGCGCGTTTGAAAGCCAACGAAGCAGCCCTCGCTCGCCTCGAAGCGATCGAATCTTCCCATCGGGCCCGGCACGAGACGGTGGAACGCCTTCGTACCGAATACAACGACCGTATCCGGCAACTGCGCCGTGAAGTTCCGCATGAAAGCGTCAAGCGCTTGTTTTCAGAGGACTTTGAGGAACTGGCGCGGGAAGCGTTGCAAACCGAACGCGACACCGTCCTCGGGCTGCGCAACGAAGAGGCCATCAACGACCAGGCCTTGCGTCGTATACAACGTGATATCGATCTGGCCGAAGCCCGCCTCCAACGCCCCGCCTAGGAATAGTTATTAGTCAGACGTGAGCGGTGAACGGAAGGCGACTACCTTTTTCCGCGGCCCCACGTATCCTCGAAAGGATTGTAAACTTCGATCTCGTAGTAACCAATGAAGCCATCGCGTCGTTGTTCCACTCTGCGGAAACGACCAAAAATGGATTGTAATTCCGCGGGCGTGCTTTTTCCGCGGATAAAGATACCCAAACGGGAAATGTAGAAGTTGTTTAATTGCGCCTGCGCCATGTATGCAGGGGCACGCAGCAATCGGCCGGCGCGATCAAACTGAAAAGCCAAGGCATCTGCACCGTAACCGTGACGAAAAGGATCGGATGTATCGCTGATCGGTGCGCCTTCCAATCCCAACTGCCGGCTAAGGTGGGAGCCGGGTCGGACGATGTAATATTCGCTTCTCGGCCCTAACAGGACGTGGCGAGAATCATCGTGCCAGGATTGCGCCCCGGCTACGCTCGCAAACAGTAAGCGAACCAGCGAAAGAAAAAGGCGAGTCGGCCTCATTAGATCGAACAGTGAAAACTACATCAAAGCATTTTAGTTCTCGTTTTTTTTTATTTCCGCGCGGGGTGTGGTCAAGTCAGTCATGACTGGATCTGCCGGGGAAGGAGAAATGCAGTCTTCGCGACTTTGCTGTCCCGTCGTCGAGTTGAGACAATATACTCTTCACCCTGGGAAACGTGATGTCTTGATTGATCTCTTTGATCGCGAATTTGTCGAAACCCAGGAGGAAGTGGGGATAAAAATCATTGGTCAATTTCGAGACCTTGATCATCAAGACCGCTTCGTTTGGCTCAGAGGTTTCCCTGATATGACCTCGCGTGCAAAAGCACTGAATGATTTTTACAGCGGCCCAGTCTGGAAAGCGCACCGCGAAGCTGCCAATGCTACGATGATTGATTCCGACAACGTCCTGTTGCTCTGTCCAGCGTTTCCGACATCCGGATTCTCGCTTAAAGATTTGAAGAGAGCTCCCGTCGGAGCGGATGAAATACCGACGAGCTTCGTCGTTGCGACGATTTATTATTTCGCAGGTCCGGTCGTACCCGACTTCATCAACTTCTTCGAGCACACGCTCCGGCCACTGATCGAAAGCTTGGGCGCGACAATCTCCGCCTCACTTGTGACGGAAAATAGCGAAAATACTTTTCCAGCTTTACCAGTGCGCGAAGGCGAAAATGTGTTTGTCTGGCTCTCGACTTTTCCGGATTTGACGGCCTACGAAAATTATCTGGCCGCTCTCTCGCAATCGGAAGAATGGCGCAGCGAAGGCTCGACGCCGCTGAAGCGCTTTCTCGAAAGAGCGCCCGAAATATTAAGGCTATGGCCTACTGCCCGGTCGCTATTGCGCGGCTGATCATTCACCTCCTCCGACATCTGGCCCACGGAGCCTGGCTTGCCTGATTTCTGGAATCGCACTCAGGCTTTATCTGGCCCGAAGCGCAGCAAGATTCTGCACCACCGCGACGAGCTCGTTGAAATCAACCGGCTGCGCGACGTGGAGTTGAAAGCCTGCGCGAAGGGCACGGGTGCGATCGTCGCTCCGGGCGAGCGCGGTCAACGCAACCGCGGGCACGCTGCGTCCGCCAGGCAACTTGCGCAAACGGGCGATCAGCTCGTAACCGTCGTGGTCCGGCATTCCAATGTCGCTCAGGACCACGTTCGGAGCGAACTGCGTAAACTCCTGGAGCCCTTCTTCCATCGAGTAGACTCCGCACACTTCTGCTCCGTGCCGCTCCAGAATCCGCTTAATCGTCCCAACGGAATCTTCCTCGTCATCGATCACCAACACCTTGACCCCGCCGAGACTGACCCTGGATAGCCGCCTTATCCACCGCCGCGTTGCGTCGTGCTTCGGCCTCTGCTTCGGGCTCGTGACGCACCGGCTGCAATGGTAGACTGACCTTAAACGTGGCACCGAGCCCCGGTCCCTGGCTTGATACTTGGACACTGCCGCCATGCAGCTCAGTCAGATGTTTCACGATAGATAAACCCAAACCCAAGCCTCCATGACGGCGCGTCGTGGTGGCGTCCGCCTGCCTGAAGCGATCAAAGACTTGCTCCAGAAACTCCGGTGCGATGCCTTGGCCGGTATCGGTCACGTCGATTGCTACGTGAGAATCGATCCGCCTGATCACGACATGGACACGGCCTTTCTTTGGCGTGAACTTCACGGCATTCGTAAGTAGATTCCAGACGATCTGTTGCAGCCGATCCTTATCCCCCATTACGATCCCGTTTACGCTGGCAAAGGCTGAGGTCAGGCGGATCTCCTTGGCGTTAGCGGCCGGGCGAACAGTTTCAATGCCTGCAGCCACAACCGCAGCGAGGTCGATCCGCTGGACGTCTAAACTTACTTTTCCTGCCTCGATTCGACTCATATCGAGCAGATCTTCGATCATTTGCGACTGGACCCGCACGTTGCGCTCAATGATCGGGATGCCCTGCACGATATCTTCTGTTGTGGCGCCATCCTTTAGGATTTGGACCCACCCGAGGATGGCATTCAGTGGCGTGCGCAGCTCGTGTGAGAGTGTCGTCAGGAAGTCCGCTTTTAGCCGGTCAGCGCGCTGCAACTGCTCATGCGTCTCAGCTAATTTGCGCAATGCTGCCTTTTGGTCTGTGATGTCGCGGGCGATTTTTGATGCGCCCACGATCACGCCCTCGGAGTTCCGGATCGGCGAAATGGTCAGCGAAACATCGATTATCCTCCCATCTTTGCGTTGCCGGCGGGTCTCGAAAG
>Ga0193750_1000093_pt1 | contig 29847 bp, 25 predicted proteins | sample L1c1metaG_FD_160569 | JGI IMG/M metagenome (GOLD analysis project Ga0193750, IMG submission 160569) | Soil microbial communities from a riparian zone of the East river system, Colorado, United States - L1c1 | ecosystem: Environmental > Terrestrial > Soil > Riparian zone | place: USA: East River... | reverse complement strand
CGTGGTGCAAACACCAGAGATCGCTTCGCCGCGCATTCATCTCCTCTCCAACGGAACCTGCTCCGTGACCGTGACCAACTCCGGCGGCGGCTACCTGCGCTGGCTGGACCTGGACGTGACGCGCTGGCGCGCCGATGCGACTTGCGACCTGTCGGGGCTGTTCTGCTACATCCGGGATTTGGAAAGTGGAACGACTTGGAGCAACACCCATCAACCCGTGAGATCTCCCGAGCGCCGTTACACCTGGAGTTTCACGCCAGACAAAGCGGAGTTTCGACGGCGGAGCGGGCCTTGCGAGACGATCACAGAAATTGTCGTCTCCGCCGAAGACGACGCGGAAGTCCGACGAGTGACTTTGGTGAATACGTCGCGCAAACCCTGTCGACTGGAGCTGACTAGTTATATCGAACTCGCTCTTGCGCCGCATCGAACGGATCGCGCGCATCCCGCTTTCAACAAGCTGTTCATCGAAACTGAGTGGCTCCCCAGTTGCGAAGCGTTGATCGCCGGGCGCCGTCTCCGCGGTTCCGACGATCGGCCTGTCTGGGCTGCGCACCTTATGGTCCCAGAATCCGCTATCGAGGTGCCGGAATTTGAAACCGACCGGGCTAAGTTTCTCGGCCGGGATCGCACGCCAGAAAATCCGGCAGCGCTCACGCGCCGCCTAACGAACAGTGTCGGCGCCGTGCTCGATCCGATGTTCAGCCTGCGCCGGCGCGTCACGATTCTGCCTAACCAACGATTTCAGTTCGCGCTCGTTACGGTGGTGGCAGATTCCCGCGAAGCGGTTGTTACACTGGCGGGGCGCTATTCTGAGTTTCACACTTGTGCGCGTGCTTTTGAGACCGCGTGGACCCATTCCCAACTTGAGATACGCCGGTTGCACATTCGGCGTGCCGATGTTCAAGTCTTTCAACAACTGGCCGGCCTGATTATCCTTCCACAAGCCCAACTTCGACCGCCACCGGGGCGCCTTGGCCGCCGCGCCGAAGGTCAGCGAGCGCTCTGGAGACAAGGCATTTCGGGTGATCTGCCGATCGTCGTCGTCATGATTGGTCACCTTCGTGACATGGAAGTCGTGCGAGAGATATTGACCGCACATACGTTCTGGCATCTGCGGGGCCTGAAGGTCGATCTCGTCTTGGTGAGCGAGGAAGTGGCGAGTTACGACGAACCGTTGACTGATAATCTGCGCCGGCTCACCGAAGCGCAGGCACACTTGACCGGCGTCGATCAACCCGGCGGTGTATATCTCCGCTCGGCGACAAAAATTTCGAAAGAGGAACTGATCGCACTTCAAGCGGCCGCACGGATGGTGCTCGTTGCAGCTCGAGGCACATTGGGTCAACAACTTGCCGCGAGCGCTCCCGCGGCTGCGAAACCGCGTCAGCTGTTGCCCGCGCGCCAATTCCACGAAGAGCCCTCTGCGCCTCTGGCTTTCATGGAACTGAAATACTTCAACGGCCTCGGCGGCTTTACCGAGGACGGGAAGGAATTCGTCATTTATCTGGGGCCGGGCCGACATACCCCGCTTCCTTGGATCAACATCATGGCGAATCCGAGGTTCGGCGCATTGATTTCCGAGTCCGGCGCGGAATGTGTCTGGGGCCGCAATAGCCAGAACGATCGTCTCACGCCGTGGTTCAACGATCCGATCTGCGATCCGCCCGGAACCGCCATCTACATCCGTGACGACGAGATCGGCGCCGTGTGGTCCCCAACAGCCAAACCGATTCGAGAGAAGGACGCGTATCGTGCGCGGCATGGTCAGGGTTACACAACGTTTGAACATAACAGCCATGCGATCGAACAACGGCTGCTCACGTTCGTGCCGGTCGATGATGCCGGGGGAAAGCCGGTGCGCTTGCAGCGGCTGCGCTTACGCAACAATTCGTCGCGTCGACGAAAGCTGACTGTCACCGCTTACGCCACTCTCGTTCTCGGACCCGATCCAGAGGAAACCGGTATGCATGTTGTCACGAAATGGGATTTACAGAGCCAAAGCCTGTTTGCCCGCAATTCTTACAACCCTGAATTTTGTGACTGCATCACTTTTGCCACTTCGGCTCCAACGCCTTCTTCATTCACCGCTGATCGCGCGGTGTTCATCGGGCGTAATCGCTCGATGCGTGATCCGGCGGCGATGGAGCACGAACGATTGACAGGCGACGTTGGTGCCGGCCTCGATCCTTGCGCGGCCGTCCAAGTCGTAGTCGAAATTGAACCGGGAGACGCCGCTGAAATGACTTTTCTCCTCGGTCAGGCGGACGACGAAGAAAAAGCGCGTGGACTGGTTACACGTTTTCGCGATCCCGCCAACGTCGAGGCCGCATTCCAAGAAACCCGCCAATGGTGGGACCGACTCCTGAGCACGATCGAAGTGGAAACGCCCGAGCTTTCTACGAACTTTCTAATCAACCGCTGGCTGCTTTATCAGACTCTCAGTTGTCGAGTCTGGGGCCGCTCTGCCCTTTATCAATCGAGCGGCGCTTACGGCTTTCGAGACCAGTTGCAGGATGTTATGGCTCTCGTGCACGCTGCACCACACTTGGCCCGCGAGCACATCCTGCGCGCGGCCGCGCGACAATTCGTGGAAGGCGACGTCCAACACTGGTGGCATCCAGAGTCTGGCGCGGGCGTCCGGACGCGGATCAGTGACGATCTTCTCTGGCTTCCGTTTGTCACCGCTCATTACGTTCGCACCACCGGCGACGCTGCGATCCTCGATCAGATGGTTCCATTCCTCGACGCCAAACCGTTGGAGGAACAACAGACCGAGAGCCTTTCCATTCCGGTCGCTTCCGCCACGGAAGGTTCTCTGCTCGAACATTGTCGGCGGGCTATCGCGCGCTCCGCCACTGCCGGCCCTCATGGGTTGCCTTTGATCGGAAGTGGTGATTGGAACGACGGCCTTAATCGCGTTGGATTGGGCGGCAAAGGCGAAAGCGTCTGGCTCGCCTGGTTTGAGATTTGCGTGCTGAAAGACTTCGCTGAGTTACTCACTCTACGAGAGCTGGGCGACGAGGCGCGGGCCTGCCGCGTGCGCGCCGCGCAGTTGGCTAAAACAGCTGACGCAGAGGCATGGGATGGAGCGTGGTATCGTCGCGCATATTTCGACGATGGCACGCCTCTCGGCTCGAAGGAAAACTCCGAGGCCCGCATCGATTCACTCCCACAAACCTGGGCCGCGATTTCCGGTGCTGGCGACTCCGATCGCGTTGAGGTCGCGCTGCGATCGCTTGAGGAAAATCTCGTGCGTGAAGCCGACGATTTAATTTTGCTCTTTACTCCGCCTTTCGACAAAACCGCCGCCGACGTTGGCTATATCAAGGGTTATCCTCCCGGTGTGCGGGAAAACGGCGGCCAATACACGCATGCCGCCACCTGGGTGCCAATGGCTTTTGCCCGCCAAGGCGATGGCGATAAAGCCGTCCGACTCTTGCGAATGCTGAATCCTGTCGAGCACGCCCGAGACGAGAAAGACTGCGAACGCTACAAGGTCGAGCCGTACGTCATTCCGGGCGACGTGTACTCGTTAGCGGGCAATGTCGGTCGCGGTGGTTGGACTTGGTATACCGGTGCGGCAGCTTGGACTTATCGCGTCTGGCTTGAAGAAGTTCTGGGATTCCAACGTCGCGGTGATACCCTCACGATCGACCCGGTCATACCGAAAGATTGGCCTGGCTTTCGTGTGCGATATCGTTTCAAAAACACCACTTATCACATCAGGGTCGAGAATCCTGACCACTGTTCTCGGGGTGTTATCCTGATGGAAATAGATGGACTCTCAGTAGCCGATAAAACTGTGAGGCTATCTGACGATGGCCTGCCTCACGAAGTGCGTGTTGTCATGGGAAGCAAACCGGCGGTGTGAACCAGCGATTACGGCGGCAATCCTTGGCGTCTAAACGGGCGTTTTTACGCAGGGTTAATTCATGATTCGAGTTCGCTGGAGCGCCGCCCGAGAGCTGTGATAGAATCACATTTCCTCAATCTCGGATCGAAGCTCGTCCTTTGTTCTGCCCAATCTCTTTTGGAGGCGACCCAAAAGCTCGTCCTCCTTGCCGTCGGCAAACGCCAGATCGTCGTCAGTTAGTTGACCGTATTTCTGCTTTAACTTGCCCTTGATTTCGTTCCAGGTGCCCTTCATTTGTAGCTTCATAACACAGACAATTCGTGTTTCAGGAGGCCATTGGTCTTCACGTTTTTCAGCTCACTGCCGGTGAAGCCAAAAAAACGCGCCTTCTGTTTGCTCCTAGCAGAACAGAAGGCGCGTTGGAGACGAACGAGACTAAATTAATCTTCGTCGAGGATCACGCGATCCACCATCATAGCGTCGCCAGTCCCGGTGTAATGGACTCGGACTGGAACACCCACTTTAACTCTTGTCTTCACGACGTCTTCATCCAAGACCTTACCGCTGCGCGTCACATAGGTAACGCTTTTGCCGAAGCGATAATGCCGAGGACCACTGGTTTCCTTAAGCACAATCGTGCTGCCGGGACTGAACTCGGTAATCGTTCCGCTTGCGTCTGTCGTGGTTGTTGTGGTGGTGGTCTCTGAGACCTGACCCCACGCAAATGGCGCTACACACGCCAAAGCAATGCTTAATACTATTTTTTTCATGTTTTCCCCTTTGTTAGTTGACTTGCCGCAGTCATCTTCGCCCTCGTTTCGTCTAAATTCACGATTCAAAGAACTGCTACACCCGATTCGGATTCACGCTCCGCTGCGGATGTTTGTGCGAGGCGTTTTCTCTTGAAGCATGCTTTCGCACAACCGACGGTCTTAGCCTGAACCAATGAATTTCTGGATCGGTACCTCTGGATTTCAGTACTCGGAGTGGAAAGGGAATTTTTATCCGGAAGATTTGCCCGCCGCGAAGATGTTGCCGTTTTATGCTGAGCGATTTTCAACGACGGAGATCAATTACACATTTCACCGCATTCCCGCGCCAAAAACAATCGACAACTGGAAAGCGCAAACGCCGGACAAATTCCGGTTTGCACTGAAGGCGCCGCAGAAAATCACGCATTGGTCGAAGCTACGTGATTGCGTCGACACGCTTGAATATTTCTGCAAAGTTGTCACCGGCCTTGGCGAGCGACTTGGCCCGATTTTATTTCAATTGCCGCCAGCTTTCAAAAAGGACGCCGATGTCCTGAGTTCGTTTCTGCGCGAATTTCCTGCCATGCGGGCCGCGTTTGAATTCCGTCACGACTCTTGGTTCGACGATGAGATCTTCGATCTGCTCAAATCCCGCAACATCGCTCTGTGCATCGCAGACACGGACACCCTCGCTTCGCCAAGGAAGATTACGGCTGATTACGGGTACCTCCGGCTTCGCCGCGAAGATTATCAAACGACGGACGTCGAACGTTGGGCAGGATTCGCCCGCGAGCAGGAATCGAATTGGAAAGACGCTTTCGTCTATTTCAAGCACGAAGAAAGCGGCATCGGGCCGAAACTCGCGCACCAGATGTTGGAATTGCTCGTGTGACCCGGTAGAGCCTAGCGCCCGATCAAGATAAAAATTCCTGCCAGTAGCGCCAACACGCCAGTTATAATTCCAATGCCAAGTCCAGTGAGGGTGAGGATCCCCACCGCGATGAGATAAATCGCTAGCAGAAGCATGCCGATATTTTTGGTAATTATGGGGTGAGTATGAGGAAGTGCGCCAATGGTTGACAATCCTGAACGCCTTGCGCGCCACCCGATAATCCCGGCACGAACCTTTTAATCGTCAATATCGGCGCCTTTGGTGTGGATCGCAGGATCTGCTATTTGCCCGCGACACGAACTACCACCGCAGAAATGTCTTTCACATCGACGAACGCGTCGAAATATTCCGCGCCAGTGAGATTGGAAAGATGAACGATGTTGTCCGTTACTTGTGCGATCTTGCCGCCCATTTTCTCTCCCGATCCCAAGTGCAGCTCGACACTTTTGCCGGCGCTCCCTTGAAGAAGGCTGACGACCGTCGCGTTAGGTTGCAGGCTGGCTTTATCCTCTGCGAACGAGCTGACACAGATTACGGCCGTAATGATTATTCCAACAAGAAGTGAGTAGCGTTTCATAATCAGCTCGTTCTGCGTGGTTTCTAGTCGATTGGCCAGCAAATAATCCACGGATCAAGGGGGGAGCCGTGTTGAGTTCGTCGTACGAATCATGCGGGAGTTGCGCCTTCATACGTAGCAGCGCGCGCGACCAAGAAACCGCCGGTTATTTGATTTCTCGTTGGCAGGCGCAGCGCCTGTCCTACAATTCGGCATGAGTTCAATCGCCGAAAATCTCGAGCGCGTTCGCGAGCAAATCGCAAGTGCGGCGGCGAACTCGGGCCGATCAGCTGATGACGTTGAGCTGGTTGCGATCGCCAAAACGCATCCGGCTGAGAAAGTGCGTGAGGCAGTTGAAGCCGGGCAAACTCTGTTCGGTGAAAGCCGTGTGCAAGAAGCGCGCGCCAAGATTCCAGAGCTATCATCGAATCTTCGGTGGCATTTTGTCGGGCATCTCCAGAAAAACAAAGTGCGCCAGGCCCTGCCGCTATTCGAAATGATTCATAGCGTCGATTCTCTTGCGCTGGCGCGGGACATTAATCGGATTGCGGAAGAAGAGGGATTGTATCCGCGGGTTTTGCTTGAAGCGAACGTGGGCGGTGAGGGGAGCAAATTCGGATTTGCGCCCGACGACTTGCGCAAGCAGATGGAAGCGCTGCTGACGCTGTCGCGCCTGTCAATCGAAGGGTTAATGTGTATCCCACCGCTAGCCGTGGAAGAGGAAGACTCTCGGAAATTTTTTGTGCAAGTTCGGGAATTGCGCGATTCGCTCGAGAAGGAATTCAACATGAAGCTGCCGCAGCTTTCGATGGGCATGACGCAAGATTTTGCAATTGGAATCGACGAGGGCGCGACACTGGTGCGGGTTGGCACAGCGATTTTTGGCGAGCGAAGAGCAAGGAAGGGCGATCTCTAGGTCGCCCTTGGCGGCTCGGAAGCCGCCGCTCCAAGAAGAATCCGGAAAATGCGACTTGAGCCAACGAACATCCAACAAATCGGAGACGAACTGGCTATTGCCTGGAATGACGGCACCGAATCGTTTCTGAAACTCGAACTGCTGCGGCGTGCCTGTCCGTGCGCGGCTTGTGGCGGCGAGCCGGATGTGCTCGGTCAGGTTGTGCGTCCGCACTTGAGCCACACCGACAAGAGCTTCGAGCTTGTCGGATTCGATCTGGTGGGCGGTTACGCACTGCAGCCCCGCTGGGCCGATGGACACAGCACCGGGATTTATAGCTTTACTTATCTCCGCCGTTTGGCGCAGCATTCTGACTGACATTCAAGCGACAAACCATAATGCGCCTGTGAGCCGGATGCTGAAACTCGCGATCGTTGTCATCTGCTTCTCGTTGTGTGGAGCGGGCACGTTCATCGTGTCTACGCCGCGAGAGGGACAATCGCAGCAGAAAACAAATGTTGTGCCCGTCAAAAATCTGCAGCTCATCAAGCGCAACTGGATTCAGGTCTAAGCAGGTGTAGAGGCGGCCGTGTCGGCCGCAAAAGACTCACGCGCGATCGATCACCACAAGTTCACCTTGGTACGGCCACTCATCGGCGCGTACAGGATTCTCGCGCATATATTCCCATTTCTGGCTGTAACTCTCGTCGTTACGCAACACATGATCGAAGAATCCCGGCTGCCAAAGCGGACGTTTCTTGGTCGCTCCGAGCGCCACCGAGATTGCTCGCTTCAATCCGTTCACCCATTGCGTCAGCTTGAAGTCATCCCCGCCTCGAACGAAAAAGTGCATGTGATTAGGCATGATCAGATATCTTCCGACGGCCACGCCAAATTCATCACGAGCTCGGCGGACGCAGGCTTCGAATGATTGATGGGTGCTTGTAAATCTTCGATCTTCTTTCGATGAATTGCGCAGATCGTGATGAAGAACAGAGGCGGAGCATAAGTCTGGAAGATTTGTTCAAGTCTCGGCGGACGGTCTTTGATCATGACAAAATCTTTGCGGCCGACACGGCCGCCTCTACACCGGAATCGTCACGCGCAACAGACTTGTGTCGGGTGCGAGTGGCTTCAGCTGACGGTCTTTTAAATGCGCTGGGATAAGAAAGATTTCTCCTGGCGTAAGGCTAGCCTTGGTACAGCCGAGATTTCCAGTGAGACAACAAACGACCGCGAATTGTCCGAGCGGGGCTGCTTCGCGGACTTCATCAAGCTTCCACTTCCGGATTTCAAATGAGCGATCGCTGATCAGCAAGTCGCCTTCCGATTGGATCAGCTGCGGCTGCACGTCTTCGAAATCGACGCATTGAATCGCCTGCTCAATGTGCAAGTCCCGCTTCGCGCCGGTTGCTGGGTCGGTGCGGTTCCAATCGAACGCCCGGTAAGTCGTATCGCTATTCTGTTGGATTTCGATAAGCAGACTGCCTGCGCCTATCGCATGCACACGGCCGGCCGGTAGGAAAACGAAATCGCCTGCTTGAACGGCAATTCTATGAATGTAATCGATCACGGTTCCATCGCGTAGCCACTCCTCAAACCTTTCGCGCGTGATCGCCTTACGAAATCCAAGGAAAAGCTCGGCGTCCGGATGCGCGGCGGCCACGTACCAAAACTCGCTCTTTGGCTCGCCTCCCAGCCTGCTGGCAACATTGTCAGGCGGATGCACCTGTAGCGACAGCTTTTCTTGCGCATCGAGAATTTTGATGAGCAGCGGAAAACGTGGAGTATCGGGAACGTCCCCAAAGATTTCCTCTCGGTGCCGCGTCCATAATTCATGCAAAGTTCTTCCGCCCAGCGGGCCGCCCGTCACGACGCTTTGCGCTTCGGAACGATCGACAATTTCCCACGATTCACCGATACGCTTCTGTGGCGGAAGCTTTTTGTGAAATTCGGATTCGAGGCGCCGTCCGCCCCACATTCGCTCGATGAAAATCGGTTGGAAGGTGAGGGGATCAGTGGCTTCGCTCCCCGACATGGTCGGCAAACGTCCAATGTCCATCGTCCAACGTCCAATTCTCAATTCAAAACGGCGTTGTCGAATCTCTTTCTGCCATTGGACGTTCAGTGTTCGATGCTGGATGTTCGGCGTTTCCGTGCTGATCTCTGGATGAAATCTTTTTTAAAATACTGGTTGCCGGTGTTGTGTTGGCTTGTGGTGACTTTTATCGGTTCGACGAATGTGATGTCTGTCGAGCATACGTCGCGATTTATTGTTCCGTTTTTGCTTTGGTTGAAGCCGGGAATGACGCAGCAGCACATCTGGATGATCATCGTGTTCATGCGCCACTGCGCGCACGTGGGAGAATACGCGATTCTGGCTCTTCTGATGTGGCGTGCGTTTCGTTGGGGCCTAAGCGTGTCCATGCAGATGTCGACTCTGTGTGGTGTAGTCTTGCTGTGGTGCGCCCTGTTTGCCGCGAGCGACGAATTTCACCAAACCTTTGTTAAGTCGCGTACTCCGTCAGTTCGCGACGTTTTGCTAGATGTTGGCGGGGCCTCCGTCGGGCTGTTGATTGCCGCGAGTTTTGCGACTCGGCGACCTAGGAACAGCCTAATCAGCGCTCAGAGCCAATTCGTTGATGCGCGATTATGAGCTCCGGGCGCGAGTGCTTCTGCGACTTTAGAAACAGCCGCGATCATCACCCGTGACTACCGCGCTGCAATTCAGGAAAGAAGCATGTATCCGTTCGCAATTTGAATGCGCCAAGTTAAAAGGCTTCTGACCGTGCGCGTCCGAGTGTCTGCTGTTGCCGTCTGTCTCGTTTTTTACGTGGGAACGCTGTCCACCGTTTGGGGAGAGCTGCAACGAAATGCATCCGACAGCAATTCAGACGGGGTTTCAAGTTCGGCCGTAATCATAGCAAAGCCGGAGCGCGTAACGTTGAGCAATGGAAGCGGCAGCACGCAGATTAGTTGGGATACCGGAAACGGATCGGTGGGTTTTGTCTTTGTCACTCAAGATGGTGGAAAGCCGGTTCTTTTTGCAAACGATTCGCGAGGTAATCAAATCGTTCCATGGATCGGAAAACATAGCTATGTCTTCGAACTCTACAGCGACGATCAGCGGCAGACCTTGCTTGCTAAAGTAACTGTTTTCGGATCTGCCGAGAGCACTTCGTCGCAGCAGACACTGTCATGGGAAGTTGTCGCCCGCTGGGCGCTAATCATTGGATTAACAGCCGTTTTGTACTTTGCAATTTATGTCAGTTCGACTGGACCGGTACGAACGACGTTTCCAACTGAGCCTACGACTTCGCCTCGACAGCTCCACGTTGCGCGAACCCTTTTCCTTGGGATCGCCGCCTTCCTTTGCGTCGACGGTGCCGTTTTTCATAGCGGATTGTATGTCTCGATCTTAGCTCCAAGTTCGTACGCGGGACGTGTCTGGAGAATTACGCTAGCGGAAAAGGAGCGCGCTCCATCCGGTGTGAAAGAGGTGCTGGTTCTCGGTGATTCACGCATAGCCGAGGGATTTTCCGCCACACTGGCGAATGAGCTTGGTTCTCCCGCTGGGCTCAAGTTTGTTAGTCTCGCCGAACCCGCCGCATCTGCTAACACATGGTATTACATGGTTCGGGAAGTGGATCCCACCACACGACGATACGCGGCGATCGTCATTCCTTACGGCATCGGCTATGAACCAAACAACGCCGATCCCCTCCGGATTTCTATGACAGCTCCGCTACTGCGATATGTAGACTGCTTCCATTTTGCCTCTGGTTTTCAACGATGGTCTGGCCGGTTCAGGGCATTTATCGCGTGCATACTACGAGGCTCAGCTTACCAGGACGACGTTGCCGATCTTCTTGCGCATCCCGTGGCGCGAATGAGAAGTATTCGACAGGCCGGCAAAATGCACTCCGGACGGGAGTACAAGGGACGGGATTACGATCTTGTGGGGACGTCCTACGATGCAGCGACAGGACAGGTAACGTTCGCGCCAAAATTAACAGAAGCTCAGAGGTTGGCTTTCCGGAAGAGCTTGATTCAACCGTCGCAGTCGGACACGGAGTACTCCCTGAAACTACAACGCGATTGGATCCCTAGAATAATGGATCGTTATTTGCATAGTCCCACCGCAATCGTCCTTACGCCTCTTCCTCGCGGTCCATTTCTAGAGCTTGCTGGATTTTCAAGGGGATATGAATCCGTTCTTCCAAGCTCTGTCATTCAGAGAACGAGTTTTTCGCTGGCGGGACACACGTTCGATTTTCTGGAACAACCGGAATACTACTTTGATGCATTCCACCTTAACGCGAAGGGTCGCCAGAAATTCACGGACACGCTTGTATCGGAGCTACTTGGGCGCCTTAGATCAGCTGATTGGAAACCACAAGGTAACTCTGGGGCGGCACTCACTGTGAATAAACTGCGCGCAACGAATGATGCGAACTAGATTGCTAACTTAACGACTGCTGCATGCTATTTAACAGCTTCCAGTATTGGATCTTCTTTTTGATCGTGGCGGCGTTGTTCTACAGCGTGCCGTTCCGCTTCGGAAAAATCCTGCTGCTACTGGCAAGCTATGTCTTCTACATGTGGTGGGACCCGCGATTCATCGTGCTCATCCTGACGTCCACGGTCGTGGATTACTGCCTTGGAATCTTCCTGGAGACTGCAACAGGCCGCCGTAAGAAGCTGTTACTTGTCGTTAGTCTTGTCGTTAATCTGGGGATACTCGGGTTCTTTAAATATTACGATTTCTTCGCCGGCTCACTGGCTTCATTGCTTCGGATCCCTCAGTCGTCGGTGGTGTTGCAAATCGTGCTTCCAGTCGGCGTCAGCTTCTACACCTTCGCCAGTCTCTCCTACACCTTCGACGTCTATTGGGGAAAGATGAAAGCGGTCAGAAAACCGATCGATTACGCGCTGTTTATTGCGTTTTTTCCTCACTTGATCGCCGGCCCGATCATTCGTGCCCGGCAATTCATCTCGCAGATCTCGTCATGGCGGACCCCGTCAGCAATCGTGATCCAGAGTGGAATCATCCTCGTTCTTTCCGGTCTGATAAAGAAGATGGTGTTTGCGGATCGCTTCGCGGCAGTCGCCGACCCGTACTTCAACGATCCGATGGCGCATCCCGGTTGGCTGGCTGCGTGGTCGGGCTGTCTCGCCTTTTTCATGCAGGTGTTTTTCGATTTTTCTGGCTACACCGATATCGCTCGTGGTTGCGCCAAGCTGCTCGGGTTTGAGTTTCCGCTCAATTTCGCGCGCCCATTCCTGGCCAGGAACCCGCCTGACCTCTGGCAAAGATGGCATATAACGCTTTCCACGTGGGTGCGTGACTATGTGTTCATGCCGTTCAGTCGGGGAAGAAAAGGGCGGCTTATGTTATATCGAAACATCCTTGTTGTAATGGTGCTCGTTGGTCTGTGGCATGGAGCGAACTGGACGTTTGTAGCCTGGGGCGCCTACCATGGTCTTCTGCTAATCGGGTACCGTCTCTTCGACAGAGCGACAGTAGGAACGACGATCGATAAAGTTATGAAGAAGCGTTGGTTCGTGCCGTTTAGCGTCGGAGCAATGTTTGCAGCCTTCGTGTTAAGCGCGGCTTTCTTTCGTCCGAAAACTCTTCAGACTAGCGGATATGTACTAGGTGCGCTGTTTGGCTCTCACCATATAACCGGTGAGTTCCTGCTCACGACCGGCACGATCGTGCTCATTTTCATTTCTCTGTTTCTGGCTGCCGCGCAGGAACGCAGCCAATTCATCGATCGCCTCGCCTTGCAACCTGCACGTATTCAAATCCCGGCATACGTCTGCGCATTTCTGGCGCTAGAACTCTTCCCGGCAACTGGCCCGGTTCCGTTCGTTTATTTTCAATTTTGAGCAGCGCCTTTAGTGCGCGGCAACTGCAAACGGTCGGATTGCAAATGCGAGTCGAAAAAACCGAAACTCGCTAAATCGAAAATCGGAATTCGAAAATGCAGTGGGCCTGACTGGGCTCGAACCAGTGACCCTGCGCTTATCAAGCGCATGCTCTAACCAACTGAGCTACAGGCCCGGGATCGCGGCTGCGCCGCGGAAATTTTTGAATTTTGATTGCCGATTTTCGATTTGGAGCAACTGGCGCGCTTCGCGCGCATTTACTTAAATCGACAATCGCAAATCGCAAATCGAAAATGCAATACCAAAAGGTCCCCTTCACCAAGGCTACGGCGCGACAGCGCCGAACGCTTTCGGGGCTGGAGGCGGGGATTACGCTCCCGCTAGTGCATCCAAACCTGTGCCCTGATTGCGGATTTTGCCTCCACACCGTTCAGGCTTTGGAGGCAAGGGGATTCGAACCCCTGACTTCCAGCTTGCAAAGCTGGCGCTCTACCAACTGAGCTATGCCCCCGCAGGAACACCGAACGCTTTCGCGTGCTCGCGACTAATGTCGGAGTTGCCGAATTTCGATTGCCGATTTTCGATTGCAAGGGAATAAAAGCAAATGCCGGATGTCGATCTTACGATCGGCATCCGGCACGCGTTGTTTCTCTTGCCTGTTTTATTGTGAAACGGGTACCGCCAAATAGGCAATTAACGAGCCCGTAGTTGGGTCGATAGCTCTACCTGTAATCTCTCCCTTGTTATTTATGTCTTTCGCAAGTGCGAGAAAGGCAGAATAGCTGCCTTTGAAATCGTTTAGGTCTTTTGGTGTGTTGCCGTGATCCCAAATAACTGCACGACAATCAACCTGGTCCGCGTCGCATGAGACACCGACTACCTGGCGGGCTTCATTAATACCGTAGGCCTCACTGTCTACATGTTTTGGTGTACGGTTTGGCAAAGGTTTTAGCTGTCGGATGCCGCCCTCTCTGGTCCACATGAAAGCGTGTAAGACGTCGCCTTCAACAAACGCGGGGTCGCCGGCAAACCCGACTACATCGCCTCGTTGGTTGATTGCCGTCGGCGTATTCCACCACGGGGCTGGCGGATTTGGATAAATATCAGTCACAGTGCCATTTTCCCAAAGCACGGCATGCTTGGCCGTATGTCTTCCAACGGCCTGGTCGCAGATACCGGAGATGCCCACAATCTGACCAATATCATTGATCGCGGTCGCAGCTCCGGAGCTGTCGCCGGGGATTAAGGGCAGGTCTTGGATGTTGTCCGGTCCCAGAGTCCACACGGCTGGACGAAATTGCAGGACTTGCGGTGAGACGCACGCGGTGTCATGAACGCCATTCTCCGCCCACCCGACCGCCTGGCCGAAGTTGTTGGCTCCGGTTGCAAAGCTGTTATCTCCGCCTGAAAACGGGAGGAGTCCTCTCAACTGGTTGTTTTGCCAAACGAACCCGAGGTTGATATAGCCGACATTGTTAGGCGTGCTGTAGAAAGCCGCGCTACTCCAAGCCTCGCCAAGAGGCTCAGAATCGGCGGTCTGAGAAATACCCACGATGATTCCCGCGGTATTTTTCACGCCCCACGTGACACTGCTGTTGGGTCCGCCAAGTGTGCCGAGGTCGGTGAGCAAACCGCTTCGCCACAAGATAGCGTGCCTGTTCCTGTTCAGCAGTCTGGCGTAGCCTGCCACCCAGGTCTGGTCATTAATGCTATTTCCCCCGTTACTCGTTCCGCCAAGCCCGGGGAGGTCTGAAACCTGATATTGGGTTCTTGCCTTTGCCGCTCCCGGGCCTTGCGCATGCAGCGGTGCCAGTATCGCGCCGTAGCAGACAGCGATCAGACCAATAAAAAGAGTTTGGATAGCTCTTTTGATTTTGAATGGTGTTGTCATGTTTGTCTCCTTTGTTGAATTTTCATGACGACACTTTAGGAACTGGCCAGGCGTGACCGCCATAGCCACTTCGCAGATTTGGTACGGACCATTTCAGTTTTAATTTAAATGGCCGGCCGACGAACCAACAGATCCGAAGTAGTGGAATGATTGACGTGCGCCTCGTCAAAGACCGCTTCGTGGCCTGCCCAATTACTTATTTCAATCTAGAATTAAGCGCCGCGGCGAACTTGCTAAGGCCCTCACGAATTTGCGCGCGCGACCACGCGGCGAAACCAAATGTGAGCGCGGGCTTCGGCTCTACTTTCATAAAGCACGACGACAGCGGCGAAGGCCTGATGCCGATGTCAGTGCACACGCGCGTGATCAGCGGCATGTGTTCTCTCTGTCGCACCCAGGCGACGAAGTGTAATCCAGCTTCGGGGATTTCGAGGATGAAGTAATTGCCTAACAATTTGTTGAATTGTTCGATAAAAAAATCCCTTCGATCCGAATACAATTTTCGCATCCGTTTGATGTGAGTGAGGAAAAACCCCTCCGTTAGGAATCGGGCCAGGGTCGCCTGATCGATGGCCGGCGAGTGTTGGTCCATCACCGCCCGAATCTTAATCATCGGTTCGATCAGTTGATGTGGCGCAACGATATAACCCAGCCGCAACGATGGGTACAAGATCTTGCTCATCGTGCCTGAGTAGATGACGCGACCTACATTATCCAAGCCCTGCAAACATGGGAGTGGGGGACCGGTATAACGAAATTCCGAGTTATGATCGTCTTCGAAAATGTAGGCGTTGCACACGCGCGCAAAATCGATCAAGGCCGCCCTCCGCGAAAGACTCATGGTCATGCCGAGCGGGAACTGATGGGAAGGAGTTACGTAAATTATTTTTGGCAAGCGTTGCTTCGACGGCCGCGCGATTGTGATTCCTTCCCCGTCAACAGGTCTGGGTACGACAATCGCCCCCGCAAAGCCGAACGTTCGGCGAGCTTGGTAAAATCCCGGGTCCTCAATCCACGCAACCTCGCCGCGATTTACTAGCGCCATCGCGCTAATCATCATTGCCTGCTGCGTTCCAGCTGTGATGATGATTTGATCTGGATCGCAGCGCGCACCTCTGTAATCGCACAAATAAGTTGCCAGCGCCTTGCGCAACTCGGGATCGCCCCGGCTTGACGCATACTGGAGCAGATGCGCTCCTTTTTGTGCGAGAACTTGTGCTCTGAGTCGTTCCCAAACTTCGATGGGAAATTCATCCAAGGCGGCGACAGCTGGAACAAAGGAGACACCGGGCGGCCCGGCGATTCCGAAATCGAACTGCTTACCGGCCCTGTGATCCGGAATATCTTTTACCCGATTAGAAAGCCGCGGTGGACGTTCCGTGGGTGGTGCTGTTTTTGTCGTTTGCGCACTTAAAAAGGTTTCCGGCAACGCCTCCGAGATGAAGGTGCCCGATCCAATTTTAGCTTGGAGATATCCTTCCCCATGAAGCCTCGAGAGCGCGAGGTTTACCGTGAAGCGAGATACTCCGAAATCGGCGGCCAGCGCGCGAGAGGAGGGAAGTCGCGACGAATTATTGTTGAAACTCCCTGAGGCAAGTTCATTGCGAATCTGCCGGTAAAGTTGTTGATGCAGTGGTTCGGCCGCTGCGCGATCCAGCCGGACCATTTCAAAAGCTACTAATGAATGGCGACGCCGTTTCCCATCAAGATTTGGCGTTGGATGTTCGACGTTCGGCGTTCGGCGTTTTCTTCCGATCATGAGCAAGAGCATGAGCACGAGCATGACTAAGAGCAACTATCCATCGAAAGTGGTCTGGCCATTTCGCTGCAAGTGGACTGTTGACACCTTGTCACATGGTCAGAAGCTTTTGTTCAAATGCAGACCAAAACTCCGTGCACCGATTACATTGAAACAAAAGGCCTTATCTATTTTGCTCGAATGCTGGACAAGATCCGGCTGAAGGCTGCCGGCAAATTGCCGCCGGGATATTTTACCGGTGTCGAGGACCCGACCCACTTCGATGCGCGTTGCACGAGATTTCTCGGCGTGAATTACGATGAGCTTGCGGAGCGAACGCTGCAAGGCGGATCGGATGACGAAATCCTCGAATGGTGCTTTGCCCGTGGCCGGCGGCCGAGCGACGAGGAAATTTCTGTTTGGAATGCATTTCTTCGAAAGCGTGGCTGGCGAGATGAGGCGAGCGAGGAGCTTGCTGAGTCGAAGAGAGAAGCGGGTTTCGGCGATCGTGACGACATTCAAACATGGCTAGACCTGCATGATGCGGAGGATGGGAGAGCGCTAGCTGTCTCCTAAGGCAGAGACGCATTATTTGCAGAATTGGTAAGGTCGGGAGTGCAATTATCGCCATCTGCTTCAAGCCATGAAATTGCGGCTAATTTACTGGCTGAGCATCCTGCAATTCACATTAACCTGTGCAATAGCACGTGAATCGCCTGCTCCCGCGCGCGATGGGTCTCACGACTTCGACTTCCTTATCGGCAACTGGAAGGCTCACGTGCGCCGGCTTCCCGATCGCCTTGTTGGGTCCAACAATTGGATCGAGTACGATGGCATCTCCAATCATAAGAAGCTCCTCGATAGCAACGCCAATTTTGAGGAGTTTGAGGTCGATAATCAAGAGAAGCATCTGCACATCAAGGCGCAGACGCTCAGGTTATACAACCCTGACACGCGTCAATGGAGCATCTATTTGCTCGACTTGGATAAAGGTGTTTTTAGCACACCGCCAGTCGTTGGCGAATTTAATGGGAACCGCGGCGAGTTTTACGACCAGGAACAATATAAAGGCCGCTCGATTCTGGTGCGCTACGTCTGGTTAAATATCTCGCCGAAATCTGCACGTATGGAACAGTCCTTTTCGGCTGACGGCGGGAAGACGTGGGAGACAAACTGGATCTGCGAACTGAGTCGATAGGCCACGGGTTCGGTTCCTGGCAGTGGTAACTCGAAAAGGAAAAATAATCTGACCCAATATGATATGAAGACTGCGACGCTTGTTGTTTTCGCAGCTGTTTTCGCCTGCCAATTCTCACTCGCGCAAACCACGGATGAAAAGGACGTGCTCCAGTTCGAGCGCGATGCGTGTAAAGCATTTCTTGACGCAGATGTGGCCGCGCTCGAGCGCGTGCTGACGCCCGATTTCACGCTGACGCTCTCGAATGGCGAAGTGAGCACGCGTGCGGACGAGATCAACGAGCTACGCAGCGGGAAAGTCCATTACGAAGTATTTGAAAACTACGACATGTTAGCGCGGCTTTACGGCAATGACACGGCAGTTGTTCTCGGGAAAACGCGCGTGAAAGGAACAGCGGACGGCAAACCATTCGATCGAATCGTGCAGTTCACGGATACAATCATCAAGCACAACGGTCGTTGGCAGCTTGCCGCCGGACACGTTTCCCGGATTGAGAAATAGCGCTTCGCTGTGTTCCTAGTTCCTGATTCGTACAACAAAATGCCGGATGTCGATTCTTACGATTCGTCATCCGGCATTGCAGTCGATGTGCAGCAAAGACTGAATTGTGCGTTACCGTCTCTCGTTCTTTGAAGCCTCACTCGCTTTCGATCGTGAGGTCTTCACGGCATGTCCAAGAACTATTCAATTGAGTAGCTTTTGGATTTAGCCGTCGACCTATCGCAATAGAATTTGAATCTTCGACTTGGAAGTCTCGATTCTAATCTCTGCGCTTACTCCTTAGAAAGGAGGTGATCCAGCCGCAGGTTCCCCTACGGCTACCTTGTTACGACTTCATCCCAGTTACCGCTCATAGCGTAGGCGGCTGCCTCCTTGCGGTTAGCACGCCGACTTCGGCTACAAGCGACTTCCATGATGTGACGGGCGGTGTGTACAAGGCCCGGGAACGTATTCACGGCGTCGTAGCTGATACGCCATTACTAGCGATTCCGGCTTCATGGAGTCGAGTTGCAGACTCCAATCTGAACTGGGCCCAGTTTTAGTGATTTCCTCCACCTTGCGGTCTCGGATCGTTCTGTGCTGGGCATTGTAGTACGTGTGCAGCCCAGGCCGTAAGGGCCATACTGACTTGACGTCGTCCCCACCTTCCTCCCCGTTAAAGCGGGGCAGTCTGAACAGAGTGCTCGAGCCTCACGGCTCGGTGGCAACAGTTCACAGGGGTTGCGCTCGTTGCGGGACTTAACCCAACATCTCACGACACGAGCTGACGACAGCCATGCAGCACCTGTGCAAATTGTCCCTTTCGGGACTCGCTGGCTTTCACCAACTTAGAGATGCATGTCAAGGCCTGGTAAGGTTCTTCGCGTTGCATCGAATTGAGCCACATACTCCACCGCTTGTGCGGGCCCCCGTCAATTTCTTTGAGTTTTAATCTTGCGACCGTACTCCCCAGGCGGCACGTTTAACGCGTTAGCTCCGGCGCAGAAGGGGTCGAATCCTCCCACACCAAACGTGCACCGTTTACTGCCAGGACTACCGGGGTATCTAATCCCGTTTGCTCCCCTGGCCTTCGTGCCTCAGCGTCAGGAACTGTCCAGAGACCCGCCTTCGCCACTGGTCTTCCTTACGATATCTACGCATTTCACCGCTACACCGTAAATTCCAGTCTCCTCTCCAGTCCTCAAGCACGGCAGTATCGAATGCAGTTTCGGAGTTAAGCTCCGAGATTTCACACCCGACTTACCGCGCCGCCTACGCACCCTTTACGCCCAATGAATCCGAACAACGCTTGAGACCTCTGTATTACCGCGGCTGCTGGCACAGAGTTAGCCGTCCCTTCCTCTTCTGGTACTATCAATACGCACGCAGTTAACGTGTGCACCTTGTTCCCAAATGACAGGAGTTTACAATCCGAAGACCTTCATCCTCCACGCGGCGTCGCTCGATCAGGGTTTCCCCCATTGTCAAAAATTCTCGACTGCTGCCACCCGTAGGTGTCTGGGCCGTGTCTCAGTCCCAGTGTGGCTGGTCGTCCTCTCAGACCAGCTACCCGTCAAAGCCTTGGTGAGCCGTTACCTCACCAACTAGCTGATAGGCCGCGGGCCCCACAAGAAGCGTCAGGTTGCCCCGACTTTAATTTCGAAAGGATGTCCTCTCTAATCACATGCGGTATTAATTCGCCTTTCGGCGAGCTATCCCCCACTTCATGGCAGGTTGCCCACGTGTTAAGCACCCGTTCGCCGCTAGACTTTCCATCGTATTGCTACAACGAAAAATCTCGCTCGACTTGCATGTCTTATCCACGCCGCCAGCGTTCGTTCTGAGCCAGAATCAAACTCTCCGTTAAAAACGGCTCGGTTCCCGTGAGGGAAACCGAAAGCTTGAAGATCTGACTTTCACTGCCTGCAGCTGTAGCCGGGATCAATGATCCCAGTCACTCCGCAGGGTTTGTCCGATCTAAATCTTTGAATACAAAGAAGATCGACAGATAACGCACAATTCAATGTTTGCTGACTTGGCTTCTATCCGTCCTCGAATTTGCCCAAAAACGCCTGGCCGCCATAGCCTCGGCGTCGGCGGCAAATCCGCGACCACGCTGTCAAAGATCAACTAATCCTCGGTACAAGGCAAAAACCGACCTCGTCAGTAAATCTGACCAAAAGATCGGCTCGACCCTGAGCCTAGAAGAACACCAGCCGTGCATTCAACTGGTCCGCTTATCGCAGGACGAGCAAGATAAGTCACTCTGAGTTCTCGTCAACAAAAATCCAAAATTTCTATCCGTTCCGCGCAGCACGGACCGTCAGCCTGTTGGTTTCGGCTGCCATCCGACACGGATTTTTTGCAAGAAATTCACTACGGATATACACGGATTATCATCGAAGGTTCAAACAACAATTCGGTTTCAGAGTCGTTTCTTATTCTGTCCAACTCCATTCGTGGTTACGTTTTCCTGATCACGTACTTCAGGTTGGTGGCAGGCGGATGATTCCCGTACGTCCGTGTCGCCCTTCCCACTTTGATCGCGCCAATTTTTTCCACGGCCTTTTGGGAGCGGATGTTGTCTTCTCCGACGAAGAACACAACGCTCTCAACAAACTTGAAGGCGTGATTGAGCAATAATCGTTTCATTTCCGCGTTGAACCGACCGCCCCAGTATTTTCGCGCTAGAAATGTCCATCCAATTTCGATCTCTGCTTTCTCCGGTTCATAACCGTAGAACCGTGTCGACCCGATGATGTGTTGAGTCTTCCGATCGATAATGACGAACGCGCCGCCGGATTCCAGTGCATCTTTGAAGAAAACTCTGAACACATCTTCCTTGTAACGATCCGGCTCGGGATGCTGTTCCCAGATGAGCGGATCCGAGGCGACCGCGAATAGCTCGTCCCAATCGTTAGGCTTGAGTGGGCGCAACTCGATCAGTTCGCCTTTTAGATGTGGCTGTAATTCGAAGACCATCTGAACCACGAATCGACACGAATGAACTCGAATTCAAATAATCTGGGGAGCACACGCGGCTCGCCTGCTGGCGATGGCGTGCTCGCCATCGCGAACTTCTCTGGAAAGTTTTGGCCATAGATTAACAGTGATTTCCTCAGATAAAGCGTGTCATTTTGCGCGCCGATGAGCGCCACCTGGGCAGCCGTGGGCCTTCGGAAAAAGTTTCCGCACTTCTGGATTGGCGGCGTCAGCAAGAAGGTCCTCTTGAAGGCGCCGCCGATCGCCAAAGAGGAGATTTGAAGCCCGCTGGTCAACAATGTGTCGCGCGAGCAGGTCGAGCGCGGAGTCGACGTCGCAGAGGCCCTCGGCGTAGACCAGCCGATCCTCCCGCTCGGCGCCGGAGCCCTCGGGCTGGTGAAGAAGCCGCCCGAAATACTGGCATGCTGCCTCCCGATACCTGGGCTGATGGGCGCCGCAGATGACGACGTACAGGCCGGCCCAACGTCCGTCGCCGAGATCGTTGCGCCACCGTCCGAGGAGCGCGTGCAATTGTTCGAGCTCGATGCACACAGCCAGTTGCGCAGTCTCGAGGGCGTGCGAAGCCAGCGCGCGGACATGTTCATGGAGTCGCTCGAAGTCCACGACGCCTTCCGAGAGAACTCTGTCGACGAGCGTGCGTGCGCGGCACAGCAACTCGCCGGGAGCCGTCGGTGTAATCGTTACCGTTGATGTGGAGAACGCACTGTTCGCTGCGGCGTGTGCCTCGCGAATCTGTGCGCGCTTTTCGTGAAGCTCGTTCGCGGTGAGCTCGGTGAGGCGGCCGCTTCCGTTTGCCATCAGCGTGAGTTGGACACCAAACGCGAGGTGGGCGAGCGCCTTGAGCTCGTGGTACCGGGCTGGTATGACCTGCTCGCGCTGTTCCCAGCCGTCGCAGAGCAGCCTCGCGTCGTCGCCCATTAGAACAATCACCGGAATCCTGTCGCCGAGTTGCGCCAGGACCTGTTCGACGAGCCGCGTGTAGGTTTCGTGGAATCCGACGTTGATAGTGGCAAGCAGACCGTTATGCGGCGGGAGTTCTCGTGCTTCTGCGAGCTTGCGTTGCGTGTACGGGTTGGGGAGCTTCATTGATTCCTCAAATTAGGTACGGAACGATTATCCGCACTGTTTGCTCGAACGACATTGCCATCTTGGAATGTTTTAAGTCAAACTCCCTTGATGCCGCGGAAAACACAACGACTGCGACGGAGCGTCGCTTTCGTCGCCTCTGTGTTCCTCTTTGTAATCGTAGACACGCCTTGCCCCGGCGGTGACTCCACGCCCGCTCAAGCCAAGGGCAAGGGGCGGGTGACCCTAGTTTATCAGGACGACGCGATCCTGCATGAGAACCGGGACGCAATAAAAAAGATCAGGGACTCGGGCGTGTTCGAACGAATGGCGGACCGCCTAACCAAGACATTGGCGCTATCGCACGACCTCCAAATTGTTGTCACCGACAAGGCTCCCAAAGGTTTCGACGACCCGACGACCGAGGTAGACGGTCGGACGATCTTTTGGCCGGCAGCTTTTTCGAAGGCGACCCGCGACGTCCTCGCCGAGTTCCTCCCTGAGGTCATCGCCGGCAAGGGTCCGCCGAGGGCCATCTCGAAGGAGAACTTCACAGCTGACGTCCTGAACGTATGGGCCAATCAGTTCATCCTCGGCCACGAGCTAGGTCACGCTATGATCCGTCAGTTGAATCTGCCGCTAACGGGTCTAGAGGAGGATTCCGCCGACGGTTTCGCCACCTTCTTCACCGTCAACGATAAGGACACGGGACCAAACGCTGCCCTGGGGGGCGCGGTGCTCTTCGACGCCATGGGCAGCAAAAGGCCGAACCTGACTCTCGAAGATTTCTCCAGCGATCATCCTGTCATTCTCCAGCGGGTGTACAACTTCCTCTGCTGCGTCCTTGGAAGCGACCCACAGCATTTGCAAAACACCCTGGTTACCGACGGTTACCTCCCCCAGGGTCGCGCCCTGCTCTGCCAGAAGGAATGGACCCAGCTCAACTACGGCTGGTGGACCGTGCTGGAACCGCGCCTTACCGATAGCTGCAAGCAAGAGACGAAGACCGCCCGCCAGCAAGCTTGCAAGGACCTCGAAGAGGAGAACAAGACCTTGCCTGCCAAGATCAGGCAGATTCGCGGCGGGCAGTGAGACCACCAATCAGTCGTTAGGCTTCTTCTTCGGCACTGTCTGGAATGACGGGATTGATTCGTCGATGACAACCCACGGCAATTTATCTTCGAGGAAGATCGCTTTTTGCGGCGCAAACGGTGTCGGATCGTCGAGCGACGCAATCGTGAAATCAATCGTGTCCGAGTCTTTGCTGTCCTCAAAAAACAAATGCGTGCCGCAACAGGCGGCGAAAGAGCGAATTCGATTCGCATACGGAATCTTGCGCGGCTCGCCTTTTGTCACGACCAGGTCCTGACGTGGCACCGATCCCCACTGCACATAAGGCGCACCGGCGCTTCGCCGGCAATCGATGCAATGACAATCGACCAAGGCAACTGGCCGGCTCTTCAACACGTATCGTGTCCCACCGCAAACACATCCACCGGTGACCTCCATAGATTTTGTTTAGCGCAATCTAACCACAAATTGACCCTCCTTCACGAAGTTACGGCGTGGCAAGCACGAATGAACACGAATCGTTGTAGCTCCGGGCGCCGACGGCGGCCCGGGTCATTGGGTCGTTGGGCGTTGAGCGTTTTCCGCCTGTGAACTTCTTACTTGAAACTCACTCGCTGCCCACACTCGCTCGCCGCTACCCTCGCGACTTTACCTTCTATGTCACTTATCCCATTCGCTCCATTCTTCCTTCTCAACGCTTGCTTCCCACTTAAGGCCGAGGAGCCGCGGTTGGCCTGGGCCTGGGCGTAGTCCGTGGTCTTGCCGTTGGAGTCGGTCTCGGTGTAGCGCTTGGCGTCACTGTTGGAGTCGAACTAGGAGTTGCAGTCGGGGTTGCGATTGCCGTCGCAGTCGGAGTAGGCTAGGGCGGCGTCCCCGTTGCAGTCGGAGTAGGTGTTGGTGTCGGTTGTGGCTCGCCGCCAACATTGCGAAGAAGCACTATCGCATTGTGAAGTCCACTCGGAGGCAGGCCGATTGCTGCCGCAACATCGAGTCGACCGTCGCCGTTAAAATCAGCAACGGTTCCAAGGATGGGCGTATTGCCAATGCCGTAGCGCTGACCGCGGTCGCACTTCCTAAAAACAAATGAATCAGGCTGCAACGGATGCGAAGCAACGGCCAGGCTTTCAAGACAGGAAGTCAGGAACCTGTAGCCGCGCCGCTGCGCGGCGCGTTTTCCCTAACGGTTATTGTTGACGATGCCGCTGACCTATTCTGCATTCAATGCTGGACGTTGAACGTTCAGCCTTAAGCGTTGAAGTTTGCCAAAGTTGTAGGGCGTCTGTGTCAGACGCTTATCGATTGGACTCTATTGACGTCATGGGACAGTCAACGCTTCATTGCGGCAGGTGATGGGAAGCTGACAACGTTTCTTGACCTTGAAAGTCGATCCCACCGCGGCGTAAGTCGACGGGACTCGCTTCTCAGCAGAACCTTCGAACATCAACAGAATAAAAAAACATCTATGAAAACAATCATCAAAACAATCTATCTGGCAGTTGTCGGAGTTTCACTCGCCTGCTTTACGGGTTTTCAGGCTTTCGGCGTTACCCCGCCGCCGGATGGGGGATATTCCGGCAAAAACACCGCCGAGGGTCAGGATGCCCTCTTCAGCCTCACGAATGGCACCTCCAATGCGGCCAACGGGTATGCGGCACTGAAGGCCAATACAAACGGCGACCGGAACACGGCCAACGGAGCGCTCGCTCTTTTTACCAACGTGACCGGCTCAGAGAACACGGCTACCGGTTATGCGGCGCTCTTTTTCAACAGGGGCTCTTTGAACACGGCCACCGGTATTGCGGCGCTCCACAGCAACGCAACCGGAACCAACAACACAGCCAATGGTCAACGGGCGCTCAACGGCAACTTAAGCGGGTCCAAGAACACAGCTAACGGTAGTGGGGCGCTTGGTAACAATACAATGGGCGACAACAACACCGCCGACGGTTTTCAGGCGCTCGGTGCCAATACAACTGGCAGTTTCAACATCGCCCTGGGTAATAATGCCGGCAGCCGCGTCAGCACGGCTGATGACGTTATTTGCATCGGGGCCGCAGGCGACGACGTGGGCCACAGCTGCTACATCGGCAACATTTTCAATCAACCCTCTCCTTCAGGGCTGGCAGTCTTCGTTAATTCGGATGGCAAGCTGGGGACGATCATGTCGTCCATGCGGTTTAAGGAAAACATTAAGCCGATGGACAAAGCCAGTGAAACTATCCTGGCACTTCAACCAGTGGCGTTCCGATACAAAAAAGACTTTGATCCGACAGGAACAGCGCAATTTGGTCTGATCGCCGAGGACGTTGCCAAAGTGAATCCTGATTTGGTTGTGCGCGACAAAGAAGGAAAACCCTACAGCGTACGCTACGATCAGGTGAACGCGCTGTTGCTCAATGAGTTCCTTAAAGAACACCGCAAAGTCGAGCAGCTAACAAAGGACTTTGAGTCAAAGCTTGCGGAACAGCAGAAGCAAATTGAAGCGCTTACTGCGACCGTCCGGAAAGTGAGCGCACAGCTTCGGGTGAGCAAAACCGCACCGGAAACAGTCGCGACCATCCAGTAAGCTGCAAAGGAAGTTCGACGTGCGTTGCGGCGGCGGGAAGCGTTTCGTTGTGTGTGCCGGATGAAAGCTGACTGCATTTTTGCTATTGGAATCGGCGATGTCCGTTTGCGGCGAATTGTCTCGAGAAAGCAGCCGTAATTTTGCCCAGACTCGGTGTTTCGTAAACGGTGAGCTTGACACCGCTTTGATGGTTTGAGTAAACAACTGGCCAGTTATGGCCGTCGATAACACCGACAGAAGGGCTGATGCTGCTCGCGCTGGCGTGCTCACGCGTTATCCGGTGTTCTTCTTTTTCCTTCTGTGCTTTGTCTTGACCTGGGGCTACTTCTGGCTGATCTGGGCGCCCCTGGGCCTGCCCCACTCCCTTATAGCACTGGGCGGTTTCGGGCCAGCGGTCTCGGCCTTCCTCATGCTAGCCGCCACCTCCGGGAAACCGGGAGTCCTTCGCTTGTTGCGCAGCATTGTGCATTGGCGAGTCGGCGTGCGCTGGTACCTGATGGCTTTGCTTGGGCTTCCCATTCTAAATTTCCTGGCTTTCCTGGTGATACCAGGGACCCTTGCCGATTTTGCCGGTCCGAATTGGCGGTTTCCGCAGGTCTACCTGACTGAAATGGGCCTCTCCCTCACGATTGGTATCGCCCCGATGTGGGAGGAAATTGGGTGGCGTGGTTTCGGGCAACCGTATCTCCAGCGCCTATACGGTCCCGTAGTGGGAACACTCATCCTTGGGGCGCTGTGGGGCGTATGGCACCTGCCCTTTTTCTTTGGGCCATTGGCGCAAACCGGACCAGATGCGACCTTTATCAGCGCCAGCATCGCTCTGGTCGAGTTCTCGATCGGCTTAACAGGCCTTTCGGTGGTGATGGCCTGGGTGTTGAATAACTGCGGTGGCAGCACGCTAATGGCGATTTTGCTTCATGCTGCCTTCGACAGCTCAGGCCTCGCGATGGTAGCACTCTTTCCATCCACCCCACCGCATTATCTCCCAGTTCATTACCAAACAATGGGCATAGCTATCGTTTTTAGCGTCGCAGCTTTGGTCCTCATCGTTGCAACGCGCGGGGACCTCAGCTACAAGCGCTACCAACGCGAGGTAGAGCTACCTGCTACCTCTGGGATAATATCGTAACGATTTTGCGCCTATAAAGTTTCGGTAGACGAGGCCAACACCGGGAGAGAGACGTACTTGAGCGTAACAACATCACCTCCATTGCTTGCCACTGCTACCAAGCTCCGGGCGCGCCGCGGCCTGGCCATATACTTCGCAGTCCTCGTGCCGCTCTCAGCCGTTTTCGAGGCGATGATAATCGTCGGCCGTTCGTCGTGGGTTGTGGCTCTCATGTGGACCCCGGCCATTGCCTCTGTGGTCGCGCGTTTGGTACTCCGTGAGGGCTTTACCGACGTGTCGTTTCGCATTGGAGGACGCCAGGGATGGAAAGCAATCGGCGCGGCGGTGATCTTCCCCATTTTTCTGGGGCTGGCCGCTTACGGCATCGCATGGACGACGGGCCTGGTTCAGTTCAGCCCCAAGCCCATTCAGTTGGCGGCTGCGTATGTCGGGGACAACACCTCTCCTATCATCACGTTCTTGATCAATCTCGCTGTGGCTTCAACCATCGTAACCATCTACAGCGTTCGTACGGCCGCTGGCGAAGAGATCGGCTGGCGCGGCTACATGCTCACGCGCCTCATCGACGCCGGACTGCCAAAGCCTGTTCTAGCCAGTGGCCTCATCTGGGGCCTCTGGCACGTGCCACTTATACTCGGCGGAGTATACCTGGTAGGTCCGCCGCCGATCGTGGCCGCTTTGCTCTGGATGGTCACGGCCACGGCATTTAGTTTCGTGTTCGCGCGTCTGCGACTGGGCACGGGCAGCGTCTGGCCGGCGATTGCGCTGCACTCAGCTTGGAACGCCATAATCCAGTCCGCGTTCGACCCAGCGAGTAAGGGCGCCGGGGCGGAGCTGTGGATCGGCGAGTCGGGTATCCTCGTCGCGCTCACCATGATCGTTGCGGCCGTCATCTACTCCTGTGGACGATGGACCATCCGCAGAGCACCAGGCGAGCAACGGGAAAGCGGCGCCGCGCGTGCCGGTCCGGGACAGTTTCTAGCGCTGTCGATCGTGGCGCTCATGTTTTTCGCGCCAGGAATCCCTGGCCGTGGGAACGAGGCTTCTGATGTCCCCACCTTAACATCGCACGGCTCCGTGCTACCGCGGGATTTCATCCTCCCACTTAGCACGGTAAAGGAGATCTTACCTGAGATAAGCCGCGAGACTGCGACCGGTCAGGACGAGACCGCCGTCGGCAAGCCTATAAGTACCAGGAGCGTGCACCATATGCGCTAATCCTTTTTCCTTTCGAGAAAAGTGTGGTCAATTGTGAAACGCCTTGCGATACTCGGCAACTTCTGCGGTCAAACAACGGAGGAAAAAATTATGATTCATTTAATCTGGTACATTATTGTCGGGTTGATCGCCGGGGTGATCGCGAAATCGGTCATGCACGTGCACATGACGATTTTCTGGACAATCGTGCTCGGCATCATCGGATCGATCATCGGCGGCGCGGTTACCCACATGTTTCGCCCGGTTACCGGACGATTTCATCCCGCCGGTCTCATTTTTTCCACACTTGGCGCGATCTTGCTTCTCTACATTTGCATCAAGCTGAACATCCATTTTCCCCGCGTTCTCTAATCCAGGGAGAGCAAAACTGTAGCGGCGGTCTGTGACCGCCGATCTTTGGCTTTCCCCTCTTTAGGGCGCGTTCACCGTGGCAGTGACGCTTTCCCATTCCGCCGTCAGGCGGGCAAGATCATGGGCGACGGCGGAGAGATCGCGATTGATCGCAATGGCGCGGCCGCCCGGCGTGTAAGCCGCAGGATCTTCCAGCGCCGCGGCTAATTCTTTCTGTTGTTTTTCCAGTGCCGCGATTTTCATCTCGAGTTCGTGCACCCGCTTTTCTTTTTCGCGCCGCGCTTTGGCATTCGCATTTCGCGAATCCGCTTCCAAACGCTTCTGCGCTTTCTGTTCGCGTAGTCCGCCCGCTCTTCGATTCGCTATCGGCTGTCCGTTATTTGAAGTTGGGCCCGCGGTCAGGGCGACGCGGGCTGACGTGGCCTTTGATTTGTCCAGATAGTAATCGTAATCGCCGGGATAGAAGGTCAGTTTACCACCCGTCCGGTTCGCACCTGCAGTTACGTGCAGAACGCTGGTAGCGATGGCGCGGATAAAATGAACGTCGTGACTAATAAAGATGAGCGTCCCGTGATATTGCTTGAGCGCGCCGATGAGTGCATCGATCGAGCCGACATCGAGATGCGTCGTCGGCTCGTCCATGAGCAGAAGGTTCGGCGGATCAAGCAATAACCTGACAAGGGCCAGTCGCGACTTTTCGCCGCCGCTCAAAACCGAGACGGTCTTGAAAACATCGTCGCCGCGAAACAAAAAAGAACCGAGCACAGAGCGCGCGGTTTGTTCGGACACGGGATTGGGCATATCGCGCGCGCTCTCGAGAACGGTATCGCTCGCGTTGAGCACGTCGATTCGGTTCTGCGAGAAATAACCCGTGCGCACATTATGTCCGAGTTCACGCACGCCATGCTGCACGGGCAACACCCCGGCCAGTAACTTGAGAAGAGTCGATTTCCCCGCGCCATTCGGGCCGACAAGCACGGTGCGTTGACCGCGCTCCGCATGAAATTGCATTCCGCGATAAACAACGAGATCGCCATAGGCGTGATCGACATCTTTCAACGTGATCACGCGCAGGCCGCTGCGCACCGGTTGCGGGAAATGGAACTTGATCGTCTTTCCGCGCGCGACCGGGGCCGCGATTTTTTTCATGCGATCGATCTGTTTCAGCTTGCTCTGTGCTTGCGATGCTTTGCTGGCCTTGGCGCGAAATCGATCGGCAAACAATTGCAGCGACGCGATTTCTTTCTGCTGATTTTTGTAAGCGGCGAGCTGTTGTTCTTCGCGCGCTGCTTTC